>Ga0325402_1006404_pt1 | contig 11125 bp, 12 predicted proteins | sample PopdelMetagenome_22_FD_207212 | JGI IMG/M metagenome (GOLD analysis project Ga0325402, IMG submission 207212) | Populus deltoides microbial communities from Bellville, Georgia, United States - Xylem-PdKOR-R3 | ecosystem: Host-associated > Plants > Phyllosphere > Stem > Wood/Secondary xylem...
AAGGATTCCTCTCTTCATCTGTGTACTGGTACTCCCTTTGTGAGTGTTGGTGTGAGATTGCATCTGTATGTGCTTGTCCAATATAGAGAAACCGTGTGCTTTCATTTATAAGAAGATGCTCCTGCTGCTGCATTTGGTGCAAGAATTAGTAACAGTGGCAGTTTCAAAGCTCTTTTAACGCAACATATGCATTAAATTAATTAAGTTACGTAGTTCACTAAGAAGGAATTCAATGTAAATAAGTAACCAAAGCTGTTTTAAATGAATCCCAGAATCAATGGGCCTCGAAGCAATGAAATATTGAGTTACAAAGATTTCTATACGATGACTGTTATGATGAACAGCACTTTGTAGCATGGGAGCAGAGTGAAACTATAGCCTAACATGGTTCAAACTTTACATCTGTGGTCTAACATTGAACTTCCAGAGGTCTTCTTACCCATCATACGGTTTAATTAACTTCAAAGTTCGATTGCATGCTCTTCAACTTAACCAAATTTATATTTTGTGTGATGGGTAACAAGTAGATTTTTAAGTTTTGTTCTACGAGAAGACTAGCACCATGAATTAAACAATCAGGGTGTATAAAAAACAGCAACTTAACTGTCATCCCTTGACAATTATGAACCATGTGATGCATAGGGTGTGAGATTGATGAATTGGAAATAACGTGTAGACAACAATCATAGGATGCGAAAAACTCTTTATCAGCAGCCTATTAATCTCTTTCCCTAGACACAACTCACCAAGATCAGTTCAAGCGGACAAAGGACAGGACTAAAACACTAACATCGATCCTTAGCCCCCACACTGTAACTCAGCATTTCTCCTGAAGCAATCAATACCTTCCCTATACTTCCCATTCTTAACAAAAATCGAAGCCATCGCACTCCACAACACAACATCATCTTTATGTTCTACTTGATCAAATAATGTAAGAGCAACGCCATCAGAAGCTAAATAAACCCAAGTGAAACAGTCAAGACCTGAACTTCAAGCTCGAAACCACATTGAATCACAAAACCAAGAGATAACCTTATTTTGTTTTTACTACTAAATAAACATAAAGTAGCAATTACACTAACTAAAGTCACTAAATTTGGCCTGGGAGAGGGTTTTGACAAGAAGTACTGTGAATCAGAATTCAGGAATTGCCATGGTTATCTGAGGATTGTAAACTACACACCTCCGAAAGTTTGGTAGACGAGTTGAGGGACTTGGAATGCATACAGACATGAGCTGTGTGACCATTGTATACCAAGATGAAGTTGGTGGACTGCAGGTGGAATCTAAGGAAGGGAAATTGATGGATACAAGTCCATGTGAGCAAACTTTGGTGGTAAACATGTACATAAATAGGAGATATGCTGCCAGCTTGAAGCAACGACAAATTAAGATCATCAGAACACCGAGTCATTTTTGAAGAAACCAGTTAACGGTCTTTATCTAGCCTTTTCTTGGTGTTTTGAGGATGAGAAGGTAATCTTGGCACCAAGTGAAGTAGTAGGAGAAGGAAACGTGAGGATCTATGAACCATTTGTTTGTTCGGATTATTTGGAGTTTATAGAGAGCAGCGAGAGAGGGAAGTTTGAGAAGGTTGGCTTCACTGTTAAGCATTTTGCTCGTATTACTCTCTGAAAGTCATGGCTGGAAAATCCAATTTCAAATTTTTCCCCGTGTATTTGGTCATATTGTTTGTAATCTTCAATCTTTAAAAAGTTAAGCTATTAAAGTTCGTGGTTTATGTCAGAAAATCTCTAGAAATTGCATTTCTTAACTCTTACGCTCTAAGTTAATGAATGGTTTATGTCAGAAATCTCTAGAAATTGCATTTCTTAACTCTTACGCTCTAAGTTAATGAATGGTTTGTCTTGAAGGATTTCGAGTTGAAGGGGAAGAAGAAAACAGAACAAGGATTAGTCGGGTTTGAGAGCATTGACCTGAGGTTGTACAGTTGGAGTTTCAACTTCCAAATTATGTGTTTGTGTATTATATAATTCTTGTATTTATGTGCCTATGAATAAATGGAGATGTAATAATAGCCAACTCCAAAAGAATCTAGAATTTTTCTTTGTTTTAATGGATTTGTTCTTCCCAGGTCATCAGGATATCCAACCTATGCCTTCAAGATCAATTAGTTGAGAAATAACTGGCAGGATTGCCTTAAATTCCATAAAAATTTGGTCATCTAACATCACAATGTTTCTTTATGACATCAACAGATTAGTGTCAGAAGAGACAATGCAATTAGTCATTCTAAACCCAAACCCCACTCTGATCTTTCTATAAATGAGTGGCCGAATATGCTTTTCTTCACCCTTGAAATCATGACCTTCCTCTCCAAGCAAGAGAATGTACATTGCATCATTTTTTAATACAGGCATATTGTTATAGTTTATGGATCTTTTATAGGTTAATTACATCCTGTTTTAAAGTATATCTAAGATATTTTCAATTTTAGCATACTTAAGAATTCTAATTATAGCATTAGTCGAAGGTTTTATGTGCTTGTCCCTCTTGTACATTAATATATTTCAAATCGCTATTAAATGTTATAGAATAATATAAATCATATTTTAAAACTTAACCTTACAGCTTAAATTATTGAGTCAAGATAATTCTTTGACATGATATCATAACTTTGATGACTAAGTGGTCACAAATTCGAATCTTACCATCCTCATTTATTTAATAAAAATTAAGCACAAGGTAGTATTAACATGTACAAGTTTCAAGTTTAAAGGGCTTTGGGGGTATATTAGAGAATAATATAAATCATATTTTGAGATCTCATATAATAGCTTAAGCTATTAGGTTGAGATGGTTCTTTGACATGGTATCAGAGCCTTAATGACCAAGCGGTTACGAGTTTGATTCTCACCATCCCTATTTATTTGATAAAAATTAAGCACAAGGTAGTATGAGTCTATACAAGTTTCAAGTTCAAAGAGCTTTTACTTGAGGGAGTATATTGGAAAATAATATAAATTATATCTTGAAACCTCACCTAACAGTTAAGCTATTAGATTAAGATGATTTTTTGATATTAAGATGTGCAAGGGTTAAAGATTTTTTGATACATGACGAGATTTCTTCGAGTGTGATTTGGGGTAAGAATCACTCGGATTCGGCAGGCTTTTCAAATTCTTTAGGACTTGTGATGGACCTGAAGAAGCAGCAGCGCACAAAAAGAAGGGTATCTTTCAAAACAGCACTTGATTGAAAAGAGATTCAAAACGGTAGATAAATTACATTGAGGGACCATCACTCCTATCAAGTCACAAGTTGAGCTAATTAGCTAGCACTGCAGTTGAACATTTAATAATGGAGAAAAAGTTAAGGACATTGAAGTTATGCAATTACGAGTTCATGCAGTTACTGCTACATGTTACATGAGAATCTAAGAACTAATCTCTACTGAATGGAGAAATCTTTCAAGTGCCGGTTGATAAGTTGATAAATGACGACTCAAGTCCTGCCGACAGTTTTCCGAAGTGCTTGTTTGATCATCCGTTCTGGTGAAACTGGCGCTGCCCCTCTAAACTGAAACCAAGTTTACAAGAATTGAGCATTTTGCCGACAAAAAAAGGGCATTAGTGTATGTATTTGGAAACAATTTCAATGACCATGACTTCTTCTAGAGGCTATATCATTCTTATAAAGGTAATAATATAATTTCAGCTTTTAATACATATTAGACATCATATTTAGTCTAATCAGAAGTCATTGCACCTCTAATTTCTTACCTGCGGATTTCTAATGCATCTGACAAACAAAAGATATGTAGAAAAGGCAGTAACAGGGTTGATCTTCAGCACAAACCTTAGATTTCAGGGTCAACGTGAAAATGCCATCAAGAGTGGATGAATGAACCGAAAGCACATCCAACTGCCGTTTGTTGGCTTCATCCAAGATATCGAGCAACATGTACTCCCTGTAAGGACATCTCATCTCGATGAGAATCTCCTTCTCTTTCATGCATACTTTCAGATCTACGGGCATGCCATCCTTGGGAGCAACCTCATCAAGCTCTAGTTCAGCTTCATCAATGTCATGGGCCTTCCTCTTGTTTATCCAAGGCTTCTTGATGCCATGGTTATCTGATGTCCGGTCTACCATGCCCATGTAACTCCTGGATCTTGCCTCATAAACTGTCGAGCCTGTGCAAGATTCCAGTTCTGCTACTCTTGACTCAAGCTGTCTCGGGTAATTAATGGTGTCGCTGAGGATTGATGCTTTGTCAATCTGTACAAGTATGATCAAGTTTTTTAATGTACAGCATCATTAGAAATTCAAGGATCAGAATAATGAACTTCTTAGAAATAATATTATCTCAGAGCCAGTTTACAAAATTTAGCAGAAAATTTGTCGAGGAGGAAAGATAGAGGTAAATGCTTTGAAGGCTATTTACGAAAGCTAGTAAAAAACCAGTAGAGCATACATCTAGTTAGAGGTTGACGAATTGGAAATTCAAGGATCAGAATAATGAACTTCTCAGAAATAATATTATCTCAGAGCCAGTTTAAAAAATTTAGCAGAAAATTTGTTGAGGAGAAAAGGTAGAGGTAAATGCTTTGAAGGCTATTTACAAAAACTAGCAAAAAACCAGTAAAGCATGCATCTAGCTAGAGGTTGACGACTGTTTTCCACTTCTCCAAAAATGTATTAACATTTTTCACGGTAAGATAAGTCTGAAGAATTATGAAATCTCCGGTTACTATCAAAATCTCCATAATAACAGGATTTCCAACAAAGGCAATGAAATTACCTCATTAATAGAAGCAACTATTGACTCGAGTGCTCGATATTTTTCTTTCTCTTTTTGTTTTTCTGATTCAAAATGCAACTTGCATGTTTCACAGCCTTCCAAATTCTCGAGGCAATCTTTTCCTGCATTTTCCTTGTCAGACCTAATAGAGTGACCACCATGCATCAAAGGTGCTGCAAATAAAATCCTTTTCAACATCTTCTGTTGTATTCGTGGTTTATAGCCATCAGCTGCTCCTTTCTTCCAACCAACAAAACTTGATTTGTAATCACCACTTTGGAAACATGGATTTTCGATCAACTGACTTGAGCTTTTCAGAATAACAAATGCAGTTCTTCTGTAGTGCAAGTCATCATCAGCTCCAGGATCTAAGGAGCTCAATTTTGTGTGGTTTCCTTCTTGAAGTACTTTCAATTGCAGGTGGGATATGTTTTTGCCCTTGGAAGAGGGTAGAACCTTTCCTTGCTTCACAAAAACCTCTGATATGCAATCACTTGAATCCATAGAATCTCTAACATCATCGCTGAATTCATCATCCATGGAATGCCAACTTTGAACTTGAGATGCTCCTTCCTTTAAATCTTCAAGCATGAAGGAGTCTTCAGTCACCAGATTGTGCTCATAGCCATTTGAGAAATCATCAGGAGAGTTCCTGTTGAATTCTTCACACACATTTCCATGTAAGTAGTTAATTCCCTCCTGCTCAGATTCTATATCTTCTGTTGGGGTGTACAGATTCTCCAAAGCCAATGTATCAACTATCTCATGGCTGATCCTGGTAGACATTGGGTCTTTATCATCATCCTTGTTATGAGCAGCAGAGAACGATTTCTCAGAGCAAACAGGCTTTGAGAAGTCTAATAAGGAGGCTTTGATATGCTGAATGAGACCGGGGTCTTCTGTGACCTTGAAATAAGTCAAAAGGAGAAGCAAGAGCACAATTAAGGCCTTTACAAACCGTTCCATTACATTTATGGTTTATACATATATTCTGAATTAGAAAGTCATTGATCTATTTTCAAGGCAGGGAATTACCAGCTCAGTCACACCTAGCTCTATTACTCCCTCAAGATAGGGAAAACACACCACAGTCTGCAAAATTGAAGTCACAAGCCAGGCGATGTCAGAGCAGAAAGATAACAGATGTGATTGGGCTATGGGTGTTGAACTTTTAAGCAGGTAAATGATATTTTTTAAAAATCCCCGTTAAGGTAAATAGCTTTCTCCTTAAGTTAGCATGAAAAGTAGTGAATGGAGAGTAATATTGAAGAAGAGGGAAAAATTATTATATGCCAGCATGGTGCAACATTGCTTCTTTAAAGTTCATGCTTCAGAAAACATATAGCAGGCTTGAGATTGGCATATCTTATGACTCAAATCTTATTTCAGTAACATGTAAAAAGAAAGCATAACAATGTGAAGTGGCCAGAGAGAAAAGGTCGATGCAGGGAGATGTACGTGTGAGTGTCTGCATAGCATTAGAATTTAGTATCTTCCGTGCAAAGGCCAACGCAGGGGCATGCATGTGTAAGCGTGTCCATGGCATTCACATCATGCATTCATATACAAATAGACCTTCTTACCTGAATTGATGCGCTCTAAGGGCAGTGATGGTCCAGTCACAGAGAGAACATAACATAGAAAAACAGAAGTCAGATTTCCCTCATGGCATGTAAGATATCACAGCTATTAGATCAGTTGAAATTTGCTTTAAATGCGAAATAGAAGTTGACAAGGAAACCAACCTTTGCGAGTAAAGAGCGAGAGAATACTTTGCTATCTGCATATTGAGCATTGCACAACCAGATAGGCTGTTTATTAGCTAATGCTCTTCCTGGCAACCTGTCAACAATTTGAAAGAAGAATGACCATCTAAAAGCATTATTATATGACCACATTATCGAGAGAGAAAATAAGATCTGCGGATCAGTAGAAGGCAGATTAATACCCTTCACCAGGATTGAAAACAAAGGACATGCAAACCAAGTAATACCACTCTTCATCTGACAGGTCCTCTGGAGACAATGCAGGAGAAGACCTCTTAGCCTGCAGGCCGGTCTCACCTTCAAGGAGAGACTCGTAAAGTTCTCTCAATTGCTCACTTCTCTGTAAGCCTATTTTATCAGCTTTAAGCTCCATAGCTTCAACTTTCCTAGTCTTGATGTCTCCATTGTAGTACCCATCACCCCATTCCAGTACCCTAAAAGAACATGATTACATAGTATTTCTCAGCACAAGCACGGAGAGACATAAATGAAAAGCCATCTCAATTAACTTTTCAAGGCTGCATTGTGTTACCCAAATGAAAGGAAGAATCTTAAACTATCCTAGCATTATCTTTTTAACAGAAGAAAACTCTTACAGCCCTAATTTTCATACTGTATCATTACAACATCTACTGCAGCAGCAAAATCCTTAATCTCTTACTATGATTTTCTGCTGCAGTATGTGTTGTAAGGACTATCACTAGAAAGAAAAGTTTTATCTTGGATATAGTATTTTCATCATTAAGTACACAGCATATAAGCACATCAGTGAAAACCCAGATATGGAAATTAAGAAATGATAAAAGAATTGCAACACCGAATCGTTGTAAGAAGAAAAGAAGTACTTTAATTTCGAAGTTTAAAGAAGTTCAACTAATGTACCCTTGCTGTCTAGTTGACTGTGACCAGAAAATTGCGTAACTCCACTGCACACTCCTTACAGCAACTGCGAGCTGTTTCCTCAAGTTATCTGGCACCACCACCTGCTGGCCTTGGACAACAGGAGCCATTGCCAAACAAATACAACTACACTCAGCTTACAGAAGTGAAGCACTTCTTCTCTAACACACTAGTCAAGCAAGAAAGCGCTGGCTGCTAACTTTTTAAGCGGACCCCAGATGGTTATTTGCTTTCAATAATGTAAAAATAATGGAATTTGGAAACGCCCCCAGTGGAAATTTGTCAAGCAATCATGGCCTTGTAACCAATCAGGCTTTGATTTTGATTTTGATTTTGATTTTTGAATTTTTGTAGATATATGGCATGCACACCATTACCTCCGTCATGGGGCACCTTGGTTGGTGGCAGTGGCACAATTGTTTTTTATATCGTCCAGGAAGGACCATAGACTAATAAAACTGATATGGACTTTCATTGGTTTTTTCCCAATTAAGAAGTAGTGGACATATATATTTTGTGCTTATATGGGTCATGACGATGCTGAAATTAATGAGCAATTAATGACAAGAATCTACTGGACAAGGTAACTGATGTTTATTTAGAGTGTGTTTTTCAGTGTGGTTGCGGGTGCTTTTTAAATAACTTTTCGTGTTAAAATACATGCTAATGATGTTTTTTTATTTTTTAAAAATTATTTTTAACATCAGCACATCAAAACGATCCAAAACATATAAATCATATTAAATTTTAATAAAAAAATTAAATTTTTTAGAAATACAATCATAACCGTGTTCTCAAGCGCTTCCTTAATCTGTAAAAGAATCTCCCTTGGCCTTCTTGCACTTTGATGCCTTATCATGAAATGGAAATGCCATTAGAACAATCCCCCCCATGTAATAAAATAGTCTGTATTACGATTAGGAAAGGATTTCACTTTCATGCTCAACAATTTCTGAAGTTGCTGATTATCTTTCTAGCTCGAGACCATGCTAATTTAACAGAAAATTCTCCTTTTGGAACATTTGTTTCCATCAAATGGATGAATCCCATCGATGAATTTTATATATCTACCCCTTGAGATTCTTTGGGAAATCACTCAGATAATGTACCCGCATTATGCTGTGGGTTTTATAAAAAAAACTTGATGTAAAAAAATACCCAGGTTTTGTTAATGTTTTTTCTCTAGTATAAAAAAAAAATTTAACTGTGAAAAAAAAAAAATAAATCAATTGAAGTAAGTTGTCAAACCCGCGATACAAGTCATGAAAATATGACTATCTAATAAAAAAAACTCAATGCTAAAGAACCCATGACTTGAGTCACAAGAACGAGAGAACCACATAAAAAACAAAAAAACAACTCGATTTAACATGAGTTAACCTGTCAAAACTCACAACCCTTGTCTTAAGACCATGATACCCCATAGAAACTAAATTAAAATAGATTATAAAACTCAATTCTCAACCATCCCAATATTAAATTATAAAATTTTAAAAAAATAGAAAAACAATCGAGTTAACCGGTTAAACACAATTTCTGATCATTAGGTTGAAATAACTTAATAAAAAACAAACCAAAATAAATTATAAAACTCAATTCTCAATCAATCTAATATTAAAGAATGATATTAAAGGAAACAATTCAATAAAAAAAATAAGTTAATCAAACTAACTGACCAAACTCATAACCTATATCATGAGAGTTGGACAACTCAGTAAAAACAAATTTAATATTAAATGATGAAATTACATAAAAAATATTATTTGAAAAAAAAATTAATTAAAAAAAACTCGAGTTAACTTATCAAACTCATGACTTGTGTTATAAGAATGAGACGATGTGCAAATTCAATATTCAAAGATAAAGTAAAATATAAAATGCATTGATAGAAGAAAAAAACAAAACAAAATACTTTTTTAATGAATAATATTTTGTGATGAGTATCTCCGTAAAATCCTTTTTTTTTAGTTTTTTTAATTTAATTTGTGAATTTTTTTTATAGATAAAATTAGTAATATTCATTGCTAAAAGTCGTATAAATCTATTATTTTCTCAACCATTCATATACAAATTAATATATTTAAAAGAGGTTTATTTATAATCTCTTATAGGATTCGAATATGATGCGGAAATCAAGAGCAAATCACTCCTTGATTCTTGGTCCCGGCAACGGCAAGTAGCGTCAAGAGTCAAGACAGGTTTCATCAGTAACGATAAGCCATTGTTTCTGTCAAATATTATTTTAATGAACACGTGTTTAAGAGGGGTCTGTAAATCAATCCGGTGAAGCAAAGTCAAAAGAGGAGAGATACAAATTACCGACATTACATCATGTGTGACAAACTATATTTTAACCCCTATACATTTAGCAATGTTACACTTCAATCCGTGTAGTTTAAATCTTCCATTATTAATATGTAACTAAGGCTGCAATTTCAAGAAATTTATAGCTACCTATTAATTAGTAGCTAATTGAAACTCTATCTCCTTTCTATTTTGATTTGATGATGTCATAAATACTTTTTTTTAAAAAAATATTATTTTAATATATTTTTAAATAAAAATTATTTTAAAAAATAATCACAGTCACAGTATTAAATGAGCTTTAAATCAGAAGCAAAAAGACATAGATAAAAATGGTAGCAAGGTAAAGATATTAAATTTCATTTTCAGTGATGAAGACATTTTTGGATTCATATTTAAACCGGCCCGTTTATAACATTCTTTTCTACCGTCGGTTCATTCAGTGTTATTTCCCTTGGTCCCTCAGAAAGTCCCCAGCCGGTCACCAATAATCAAGCGAGTGGCAGGAAAGGCACGAGGAATTAAAAAGAAGATAAAAAAAAGAGAGTTCTTCTGGGTGTACGAACGTATTCGATTGCGAAGAGGCAAGAGCAATGGGTCCATCACTGGAGAGGGGGCAGGAGACCGGAAGAACGTGATCGGTCATGTTTTTGTTAGCTAAATCCAAAAAAAAAAATGAAAACTATACTTTTCTTGTCCTTTCCCTTGTTTGGACCCAAGCAACATTCTGTCTCTCCAGCCCGATGACCCCTGAGGAATTTACTACGATTCACGTTTTTGATCACATGCAATCTTTGGCACAGCATCGGATGGGCCAGAGACTTGCTGTCTGCTGTCATTCGTGCATTGAAAAATGTGGTGATGTCAGGCCGAAAGCTCTCTTTCATTGTCGCACATTATTTACCACAGCAGATCGCATGTCACGTTTAGAACATTACCTCGTGTCCAGAGTTCATGGAATATTAATGCACTTATGCACACCCACTTCCTGCTTTGTTTGCCCTTTGGATTCCTGCCCTTTCATACCCTTCAATCAATTTTGGTAGGTCCCACCTTAATGTTTGTTTGTAGATTATTTTGTAGCCTGTATAGAGACTAGCCGATGGTCACTCCGTTTTTCATATTTTTTAAAATCTTCAAATGGTAATCTTGACGTTTTCAGATCGTTGTGCATGGCTACTATTAAGGACGTGATTTGTTTTACGGTAAAATCCTTGTTTTATAAAATTTTGAATTTTTTTTGGTATTGTTTAATTTCATATCTTCAAATGCTAATCTTGACGTTTTCAAAACGTTGCGTTTTTATACTTTTATTATATAAACTTTAATCATCCTTTCATATTTTCTTTTTCTATGGCCATTTTCTTCCTTTTTAGCTAGGTCCTCT
>Ga0325402_1006408_pt1 | contig 11123 bp, 12 predicted proteins | sample PopdelMetagenome_22_FD_207212 | JGI IMG/M metagenome (GOLD analysis project Ga0325402, IMG submission 207212) | Populus deltoides microbial communities from Bellville, Georgia, United States - Xylem-PdKOR-R3 | ecosystem: Host-associated > Plants > Phyllosphere > Stem > Wood/Secondary xylem...
GGAACAGTAACCTGCATTAATTCCAGAAGTTAGCTCCTACGATATTACATTGTCTAGAACAACCTGATATGTTATTGTCAAAACCAATATGAGACCAATGCCATAAATCCAAACTGCAACAGGAACTGGCTAAGCTGCTGGTTTGGGAAAAAGGTGGACCAAGTATATGCAAACACACTGAATGACATCACATAGGAAATTTTATAGCCAGTCCTCCTACTTAAAAATTTACCACTCCAGTATATACAAGATATTATGGGGGAAGGCAATGGCATTTAGAAGGCAGTACATGGGAATGTGTAGTCAGGCCCAGCAGGTGTTGACCTTTATTTCCTTGTTGGAGCTATCTTATCAGCCAATGGAAGGACGAGCCTATGTGTTTATGAGAACCTGCTTGGTCAAGGAACCAAGGTAGGAGAGAAGAGGGCCAATCTCCAGCTTCTGTCATTAGAGCTAAATTTCTGAAAGCCATTCTTATAACCATAGCACTTCATGACATAGTTTCAGTCCTACAAATTAAATTTCTCTTAATCCTTTATTTTTTTTTAAAAAAAAAAACAGAATTCCATAGATGTTCACCAAGAAAAACTTTTTCCAGCACTTGTATGTGAGTCTACAGGATACACATATTTTTACAGCCTCCTCGATAAAGTAAATTTCCTGCCATGGCCCTGGATATATGTATGCATATATGTGTGCATGAGTGTGTCTGGTGCATGCTGTTCGTTTATCTCTATTTTGTCTGTTCCTTCATGACAAATTTTCCTTCCCTGTAAAAGATGAAGAATGCATATCCAATGCAAGCTTGCATCCGGGCAAGTGCATGTTGTGCATCTAATTCATTGTGCCTTGACATTCCAGCAATTCCACCATCGAAAACACTTTTGACCATCAAGAAAGAAGATAATTGCATAATATCTAATGACTGACAGGAACAAAATCTATGCATATTAACGCAGGACAAGTATACAGGATACATACAAAAATTAGTGTGTACAAGTATGCCCCCGTTGCAACTGAAAGACCCATTGCAGTGGAGCCTGCAGGCAGAGATTGTAACTGATTCAAACTAATCCCAATGAGCAATAGAGCAAGAGCTTCCCACTGCCAAAAAAAAAAAAATCAATATTACAGGTGTAGGTAAAAAAAAAAACATACTAGTTTGGCACACGCTTTCTGGGCATCCAACTATCCAACCAACTATTCTTCTTCAATTTCAGAATCGAAGTTGACATGCATCAATGAGAAACAAATTTCACACTCACCTGAATAATTGAAAATCGCCGTTTCATGATCACCTTCAACAACACAGCAATCACCAAAACCTGACATGTTTATAATCCACAATGGAAGACTTAATGTTAAATAATGCTCAAGAAAAAGCAGCAAAAAAGACAGTGAGTTGATCATATTATCCTTCCATGAAAAGACGGGAACAAAGTCAGGCTATAGATAGAGGCAGTTTTTACCTGCATCTTCAACTTTCAAATCCTATTTTACAGACAGATGTATCACAGTCAAATGAACTGACACTGAAGAAGTCTACATATTCATTGGAATATTAAAGAGTAGATTGAGTCTTAAATGTGCAAACAAGAATTCTACACTATAAGTGAGCGGGAAAATAATTGATCATGAACCCGAAAGATAGTTGAAAGCACATTATTAATTATGTATGCACTTCATTAAGCATAAACTATAGATATTTTATATATAAAAAAATATCACAATTTGAAATGTCCTTTATACACATCATGCAATGAGCTACCTTCAGGTTGCTCAACATCTTCACCGTTGCAGGATTAAAGTAAAGCTGCACAACAATAAGTAGGGAAATTAGAAATTAGAACTGCCACAACAATTTAATCCCCAAAAAATATTAGCAACAAATTATAGCTTCAAAAAGTTGCACTTCTACTGAAAGAAAAAACAAAGCACTTCTCTTATCCCAGAGTCAAGAGAAAGATAATCACGATATATTATGTAAAGAATATTTTGCAGTTGGTTCGACAAGAAAAATTATACCTGCATAGTAAACTTCAAATAATTGTTAATAGCATATAGGAAAGCTGGAACAGCAAGAAGCACGTTGTTTCGAGCAGCCTGCGGGAAGAAGAAAATAAATACAGCATCTTAAAGTTCAGAAAGTCTAATCCTGCCCAAGCAATATAGCACTCAGAAAGTCATGAATGGAAGATATAAATATGAAAAATGTGCACAGAAAAGAGACATATGAAACCAGTAAACTTCAGGGGATTTAAGTCAAAAAATCAAAATGGTTTAGGCAAAATGGCAGACAAGGAAAAGGTACATGAGATACAAATGGCAATAGAAGAGCCTCAACATTCTGTTATAAAAGATCGGCACAAGGTAAACCGCAAAACCAAGAAAATAGTCTTTGAACCACATTATTGCATTCAGATACAACATGTTGAAGAATCTTAAACTCTCCAGAAAGGTATGGAGAAATGCAACTAAAAAACACCCTCTCTGTGAACTCACAAATGATCTAGAGTTTTCTTTTAAGAATAACCACATATACCCCCAGAGCATACAAGGTTCTCAACCAGAACATGTACGATTACATTCAGTTTTGTCTCATTTCCTTTAGCTCCATAGACAAAGACTTTTATAGCACGAATCATGAAAGTTGACACTTTTTTCCTTCAAAGTAGTAGAAAAAAGGGCCAAATTAATATTACTTATTAGCAAAAATGATGTGCTTTTGAAATCAGAACAAACCATATTGATCACAAAAAGCATTATTTTTGGCCATTCAGCAAGTCTACAGTACACTATTTGTGAACGGGTAAAAATCAATAGAAGAGGCAACATGCAATGCACCACTTTTGAAACTGATGTGTGATCCAGAGCATCCATAAGGCCAAAGGAATCTTTGGAATGTTGAAAAAAAATATATGTAACAGCTTTAACAAGTTTCCAAGAACTAATAGTGAGTTATTTTATACGTACAAGAATAATAATGATAAAGTCAATGTAATTCCATATCAGAAAGTAAACTAGACAGGGAAAAGCTATCAATATCACTCACAATATACAGCAATCCAAATTGCAATCCTGATAAATACTAAAGTACGTCACTTACCTGGACAAAGGTAGAGAAAGAAAGAAGAGATTTCTCCCCGACTTTTTTAAGTCTAGCCTGAGGAAACAAAAATCAAGAAAAATAAAAATAAAGAGAAGACCTGATGAACACTTACAAAAAAAGAAAATAACATAAAAGACAAATCTGCAACCACAATTCACAAGAAAGTCTAGGACACATCCATTGACATGTTTCTCACTACAATGATGGTTCCAACTGTCAGGGTAAATCAACCTAGCTGAACGCAATGTTGAGTACACCAGGAAACATTAACTAAGACTATAAGAAAAACCAGGCTTAAAGAGCTGACACATTGGAGGAATGGGAAGAGCCACATTATCAATGATTTTTTTAAGGTAAAACAGTAATTAAGGATAGGACTGATATAGGAAAAGATACCTTATTAATAATGCTAGAGAAGCAGTTTTATTCAAAGGTATCCTAGTTTCTTGTATTAAAACTCTGATTGCAATTTGAAAACAACAACTTCCAAAGGAGCCTGAATTTTTTTGGGATTATGTCAATAATGGAAAACCTAGCATTTTTCATGTATGATATCATATGATCTAAACAACATAGATTCATTCATGCCGACAAAATTTCTTTATCCCATCATATTTTTCTTATCCTCAAAAGGTGTAATGCTGCTTCAAGTTCCATTCTTAGATGTAAAAAGAAAACTCTCACAAAAATGGTTGATTGCTAGACAGTTAGCAGATGAGCTAAATTACAAGTAGCTAGGCATTAACTTCCTTTAGTAAATACTTCATTCTTTACCGTGGACAGCTTTTTCAATACATTTTCTTCTTATCACAGCAAATAAATGAAACCTTCAATATACAAAAAAAATCTGTACAGAGTTTTAGTACAAGATTATGGAATCATGCAATATACGGGGTTAAGTACTTTCTTTCAAGTAATTGTGACCTACTTGAGAAACCTTCAATATACAAAAATCATTTCCACTACATTGAACTACCTTAGTAGCAAAAAGCTAGCTTAGCTAGTAAACAGTAAACTCATTCAGTATCATGCTAAAGAGAACTAAGATCAATCCCCTCTTACACCCAGAGACAGAGAGGATAATGGTTACCTGCATTTTGCACCAAAGCTCAGTGGACTTCACAGTGAATTAAAAGAAAAGCTACATTGAACTATATTATAGCGAGTAAAGGTAACATTTGAGCACGATATAAATTATTCCTCCCCAGTCTAGGATATATCAACAACAGTAAATTTCACCACTTTATTCATTTTCACCATCATTTGCAAATAACTTCTAAGCAGTCTTCTCTCCTCACACTATTTTTTCTAAGCAGTCTTCGATGTCTTTTAATCACTCTTTCCTGTTCGACCCCATACATCCGAAATAACAATGTATGGCAACAATCTCTGTTATGCTGTAAAATTTATTTAAAAAGAAAAGGGAGGGGGTGCCAAAACCCACAAAAAAAAAAAACTCAGTGGCATTGACAGAACGAATGAAGAAAAAGATAATACCTGGATCAAGAGCATGAAGATTGCAAAAAAAACTTTTGCAGTCTCGGTGAGGAAATTAACACTTATAGGACTATAATCGAAATTCCCATTATGCTTTGAAATATACACCAATATAGGCTGCAACATAATAATAACAAAAACAAAAAATCTTAAGCATCAATTCAATAAGTTGATTTAAAAAAAAAAGACAGAAAGAAAGAAAAGCAAATCACCTGGAGACCGACAAAGATGCAATCACCACCGACCAAAAGAAGATTAAGAACGCGTGCTTTAGACGACACATCGCTTCTATGTCTATCGTATGCTCTCGCTACTGCTTTACTGTTATTATTATTTGCTGAGATTTTCGAGTGGCATTCACTGCACTCTATCATGTCTTCTCCTGTCATAACAAAATAATCAAAAATTACATTTTCACTCAAAAAATTTGAAAAAAAAAACCCCGAAGCATACCTTGAGTGAGTTGGATCTTGCAGAAGTGAAAACGGCGAATGTGAAGGAGAGAGGAAGAGAAATCTGCCTTCGGTAGATCAAAATTCAGAAACCGAAATTTACAAATTTACCATGAAAAGCAAAATAAAGAGTTTAAGTTTTGTCTCTCTGTTTGGTTTGATGATAGCCGAAAGAGAGAGAGACGGGAGTGGAATTATTATTATTGATGCTGTCTTATTTATGTTACGCAATTATATAAAATAGTGAAAAGAAGATAATGGTGAAATGTAACGTCACTCGCCGCTTCTCCGCTCTCAAGACTCTCTAGTCTCTACTGTCTACGGCTCCCGGTTCCTTCTTCTTCTTCCCTTGGTTAGTATTATTTTATTTACTGTTTTTATTAAAGGTTATTTTCTTTCCAGGAAAAAAGCTTGTTGATTTTTTTTTTTATTAATAATACTTTGGATTCGGAGCATGATTAATAAATTGGAAACAAATATCTTAAATTGCATTCATCAAAAAAACATTTGAAATTAGAATAGTTTAAACCTAGTTTAGTATAGTGTTTAGAGCCATGCATGCAGGAAAAATATTAATTTTTTTTATATATAATTTTAATATATTAATGTTAAAAATTAAAAAAATATTTTTTTAATATATTCTTAATTAAAAAACATTTTTGAAAAGAAAACTTAGTAAATAGATTATGTATCGTAAATTGATAAACAAGTTGATATTTGTTTTTTATTTGAGAACCAGCCTATACCCGTCCAATTCTCAGCTTTAATCAAAAACAAGATATTCAAGAAAAAATCTCCCTTCAAGGGAATCAACTATTATTATTCATACGCGGTGAAAGGTATCTCATTCCATAGGAATTTAGAGATCCAGCTCACTATTGATGATATTCGGTTTGTAGGAGCTCGAAAGGTAATCAAGTTGAATCCTATCGGTGGCTGTGTGGATACTGTGCATTAAATCCTTCCTAATGACGCTGGCACATGATCTAATTGCCTCCAAATCCATATTAATTAAGCTTCATTTACAGAATAAAGTTGACGTTCGAGGAGTTTAATAACTCTACAAGGCAATTGCGTGGGCATTAAGGTATATAAATGCTAATGGGTCCCGTGTCTGCGTTGATAATCAATGAAACGCAAAGATCCCTGAATTCTTGAGAGATTGTATTTGTATGTTCTTGGACTCCTATTGCAGGGCATTTTCAGACGCACAGGAAACTCAAGAAAGTGATGTTTTTTTTTTCACAAGCAAGACTTTGATGGATCCAGAGTGTTAACTGCAGTTTCTTTATATCTCTAATCAACAAGATGCGACGAGCATTTGACCAGAGAAGAGAGACAAGATCTCATTGATGCCATTGTTACTGTAGGTGGTTGGGTGATTAGCTAGTCTCACCTCACCTAAAGCACATACATATTGAAAGTGCATAAGATCAATTAACGTTAGGGCAGTCAGCTGTGAGCAGTTTTAATCCGACCATCAAATTTCAATATTTTGATAAAAACAGTGCATAGAAGAGAAACTCACGGCGATGTTTTCATGATCACCTCACATAAGCTACCTAGTGGTTTAAAAGGGAAAGAACACTCGAATCTTTTTTCTTTTTGGTTTGACAATTAAAAAAAAAAGAGAGAGAGATCTGCACACTTTTGACAAGACACTTCAACAAACGATTGGTGGGGCTAAAGATTTTACCAGAATTAAATTGCCAAAGCTTGTGGTATGCCTTGGCATCATCGAGACTGGTTGAACAACATGGAAACAATGAAAAAAACAACACAAGATGCACAAAGAAACCGCAGAGCAGACACAAAGGTTAAAACAGAGGATGTCTCGTGAAAGAAAAGTACCCTTTTTGTCAGGTAGCAAATTTATGTAAACACAGTATGAAAAATGGTGTGCGTTACTTCAGTATCTGCTCTCTAGGACAATACATATCTAAATTTAACAACTTTCGTCAAATCTATCTGGTTAATACAACCGCAGATTTTAACAGCTACAGCTGCTAATGTTGCCGCACCCTTCCCTTTATCTCCCCAAGGACACAAAACAGGAACGGAACTTGTTAGAAATAAATTTCAAGTGGAGCTTGAGAAAAATATAAATAAAAGTGAAACAAGTTTCCATCTTGCTGATTTCTATAAATTGCAACATCTCTTCTTCTAGATTTTGAAGGAAAAAATACAGGAATGTATATCTGCAATTATAATTGAAAAAATAAGAGATGGACCTAAACGCAGCACACAATGTCCTTGCATGCTCATACAGCTGCAGCTTTGAGGGAAAGAAAATCAGAAATTTTGTTGGTGTAGAAATCTGGTTGGATAGAGTTGCCTGGACTTTGAAGCATTGACAATGAGGTCACACCTTTTTGGAAGAAAATCCTCGATTAGAGTGCATATAATGTACAGGCAAAAGTTAGGAGAGGAAAATCTGCATTAATTAGTTACCAGAGAGAACGAGAAGAGTTTTGCAACCACCATTTTGTCCAAACAGAATATCAGTATCCAATCTGTCCCCAACCATGCATATCTGTGACTTGAGAATCCCGAATCTGTTTTTGATCAAATACATGAAAATAACATGCAAAGGTGAGGAAAACTTGACCACTGTAGTGTGTTTATATGGAAGTTAGAAGTCATATTTTTTTCTCTGCTACTGATAAAGAAAAGCAACCACTTGTTAGCATGCACGAGAAGGTACTCCATACATGTATGATTGGTACTCGAAGCTCATTTGGTGAAACGATGGGGTGGTTTGAGGTAAATCCTAGATTACAAACTAGCTGACCAAACAATACTTGCTTAACCATGAATAATATGAATTCAAATACATGGTGGTTGGTGGACATGGAATCCTATAATTTGACAAATTGATGTAGAGAATGCCTAGGCAGTGTTTGAGCTGTCTGCAAATCATGCATTTCTCATCCTGAGTTTGCTCAATTCAAAGAGATTGGAGAATAAAAGAAAAATTAAAGAATTGTAAGCCGTACTTGTTGGCTAAGTAATCCATCATAAAAGTTGAGGGCTTTCCCACAACTAGTGGCTCACGCTGAGTTGAACCAACAAAAGCACCGACCATAGAACCACCGCCTGAAATTATATATTAAGCACACGTTATAATGGATTCTGGAAAAACATGCGAGGAACATAAATAAACATAACATGGTGACAGGTTTGATCTGAACAAGTTAGTCTTACCCAAAAGGAGGATGCAAGGAATTATCATAATGTAAACCTCCAAAATAGATTAGTGCAACAGTTGTTGCTTGGACCAGTGCCTTGCATGTAATTTAAACCATAATCCTAAAGTGGGAACAGGTATCTGGAAGTCTAATCCCAACTGTTTCTCGCTATTCCTATACTAGCTCATATTTCTACATGTGTTACAATAGAGCTGTTATCACATAACACTCACTTATTAACCACATTTGCATACATTTGAACCTTCAAGCTGTCAATACAAAAGGACAGCTTTCACCTATTTTTTAGTCCATGTACTCAAAGTCCTCGATAATCATGTTATCATATCTTATTGATGCTGAAATTGCATAGATGGAACTGATTTGAACTTCATGTCATCAGAACACCCAATTTAATGTTTGGAAGTATGACAGACAACTCCATTATTTTACTCATTGCTGATATGTAGCTCTTCAAAAAGACCAAGGGTGTACAAGTCTTCTGATGCCACAGTTTTCATTTGAAATTGGCATCAAGCTGAATATTGGAGATCATTACATATTTCATTTTCTATACATCATGCATCACAACCTATATAACCTTAACACGATTAGAAAACAATGACACATAAATTGTGATGAAGGGGAGATGAGAACCTGCCCACTCCTGAGCATCTGTAAGATGGGTGACTGCATCGCGATTTGTAGCAATGAAGAGGCATCCAGGATTTTCCCTTATACAGAGTGTTCCATACTGGACTTTGTAGTAGTTGAAATAGCGATCAAATCCAACAACAACTGCCCCAACCTAGAAGCAATGAAGAAACATCTTTAGCAAGCCTAAATTTTGGGAAAGGACGCTACATTGGCTCCTCAATTGCAACTGTAACAAAACAAAACCTAGGGATGTCCAACTCAAGTTGCCTGTCAAGGAATGCTCTATTGAAAGGAAAAGAAAAAAGAAATGAAATTTACATCCTTATCGTGCTCCATTAGAAACCCAGGCTTCAGTTCTATCTTTTTCCCACCATCTTCCTGTATAAGTGAACAGTACAAAGTAGAAATAACATATTAATCCAAAAAGCTACTGCTAACCGGTCAGTAAGCTAGAAAAATGGCATTAGCAGAAACACAAATTATTGCAAGTTGAATATTTCAAAGCTGAATATTGAAACACGTTGCACAATGTTGAATCACTCGTGGCAATTTCTGGTATCGTACTATCAACTAAAAGCTGAATATTTCAGACCATGTATAAAAGATGAAGTGAAATATAATGCAAATTGGAACTCAAACATACTGGCCCGCCGAGGTACTGAAATCCAGCAAGCTCAAGCTCCTTCAAGATGCCATCCTCACCAACCACGTAAACCTAAAAATCATGCCCGGATATCAGTCCACTATCAACCACTACATCTCATAATCTTCACAACTGTAACCACACAATTATAACAAAACCTCATTCTAAGAAATTCATTAAAAAAAACCTTCTTATCTTTTGGGAAATCAATTGACTTCAAATAGGCCGCAGCTGCAAAGGATGATGCGAAAATTTCTTCCTGAAACAATGGGATGGATATAAAGAAGTTGATGAAACAAATCAAAAGAATAGAAAAGAAAGGGTTGTGACTTACTAACCTCACTGACATCAAGACCAAGTGTCTCGAACTTTTTACCATATTGTTTCCTAGACTTTGTTGAGTTGTTTGTAACAAAAACTAGTCTCTTCCCCTGAAACCAACAAAGAAAACCCACAATCTTACAAAAGAAAATAAACACTGACAGCACAAGAAAAGAAGAAGAAAAATGCACTGTCACATAAACTAAATACAAACCCTTGAACGGAGCATATCAAGAGTTTGAGGGACGCCATCGATCAATTTATCTCCTTTCCATATAACTCCTGCAAATCATTCTCCCCTTCATTAGTACATGAAAAGAGAAAAGAACAACTTTTTTTCATTCAAGAAATGAATTGAAAAGAAACTTAAAGGAGAGCGAGAGACACTGACCATCACAATCAAAGATGAAAGTCTCAACAGAGTCAATGAGCTCGTCTGCGTTTTTCAAAGGATGAGCTGCTGCTGATGCTTTGGTCTTGAAACTCTCCATTCTTGTATTGCGCTTTCTACTCAAGTTCAAATTTTTGTTCCATGTGGTACAGTTTGTGAAATTATGAGAGAGTCCTTTCAGACCCAAGAATTTAGGGATTGTTGGGTTTACTTTGCACAAGATTCGAGATGGAGATGTTGAAGAGGAAGAAGAAACAGCAGACACTGAAACAACTGTCCTGCTTAGCATCTCTGTCTCTGTGTTGTGTTACTTTTCTTTTCTTTTTCGTTCAGGGAAAAAAAATTATTAAATCGTTCGAGCTTCAGCTTTCTGAAAGGGTGGTTAGTTTGTGGCCGTTATGGTTTTGGAGGGTTGTGTGGGTCCGTATGTGCTTTTGGGCCTTGGAGGTTTGGATGACCTGAGGGTTTGGGTGGATGGACTTTGTTCATCATCCAATTTGTGGTCAATGTCTCTATCTATTATTTTTTTTAGGTTATTGTGAAAGTTTTATTTAGGTAACACTAAAAATCCTTTAAGATAATTTTTTTTATTAACATGTATTATTTAAATCGATGAACATAAGATTTTTAACCCGAATCGTTATTTCTAGTAAAAAAAATTATATAATTATTACATCGAGTTTATAAAAAATATCAAATAATATATTCAAATTTTATGCCTGATTAAAATGTAAAAAAAATCATAAAGGTAATATAATCATATTTATAATCTATTTAAGAATTTAAAAGGCATTTTAATTGAATTTTTATGAAGAAATTATTATTAGTATTATTATTTTCATGCCATATACATAATAATTGAAACCAA
>Ga0325402_1006411_pt1 | contig 11121 bp, 7 predicted proteins | sample PopdelMetagenome_22_FD_207212 | JGI IMG/M metagenome (GOLD analysis project Ga0325402, IMG submission 207212) | Populus deltoides microbial communities from Bellville, Georgia, United States - Xylem-PdKOR-R3 | ecosystem: Host-associated > Plants > Phyllosphere > Stem > Wood/Secondary xylem...
CAGAACAACGATAATATTCTGATATTGTTATTATAATTGTGCATCAACCCTATCCTTGAGCTACCAGACAGCACATCGTATTTTGGCATTTAATCTTTGTCCGACTTGGGCAAGTCAAACCTAGTTAATTTAAATTCCTAGAATATTATAAAGTAAGAATCTGATTTTTTTTTAATTGATTGTTGATCTGTCTACTGTAAATATCTAAGTCGTTTAAAAGTTGCTGTACAGGCCAGTTCATAGGCATCAGCAATCAAAACGTACGATAGAAAGAAATAGCCTGGAGAAAATAATTAAATCAAGCTTTTCAGTGGAAATGGTACCTTTTGGTGAGATGTGTGAAATTTTCAGAAGATTAACTAACCCTTTCATTCTTGTTTTCCCCCTTTAGCGAATGAATTGTGGAAACCATGAGATTCGATTTTTGGCTCTCTGGATATAGTGCTGCTGGTGTGATATGTGTTGCCCTGCTCTGCTGATTGCTATGCTCTTTAAAGTATTTTTTTATTAAAAAATATATTAAAATAATATTTTTTTATTTTTAAAATCAGTATATTAAGTTAAAAATATTTTTAAAATAACAAGCTTTTAATATGTTATCTAACCTTGATTTCATCATGTTTGAACAGTGCTTTTCTCCTGATAAATTCTCCAAATAACAAATAAGTGGCATTTAATCTTACGAATGTAGCTAAATAGTGATTGATTCAATCAATATTTTGGGATTATTTTTCCTTAAATTTTTCAGCGGTCCACAAGTGGGGCATCATTAGTTATTATGGTGGATGGCTAATTGGAGCTCGCCTACTCATGGGCTCATTCGATCGGGGAGAGAAAGGGTTGAAATCGGTTCCTATTTGGATTAAGTTACCTAATCTGAAGCTGCATCTGTGGTCTGTTCAAGTGCTAAGTAAGATTGCGAGTGTGATGGGCACACCTTTGTTTACTGATAAGATAACAGCATCAAGAGAAGAGAAAGAGTAGACTATGCAAGAATTTGTGTTGAAATACCCTTTGATCGTGCGTTAGAGATCCCTAATAATTCAGTCACCATTGAAGATGAGAAGGGATGTAGCTACATTCAAGAGGTTCAGCATGGATGGCTGCCGTATATATGCTTACCTAGTATTTTTGGATTTCTTTTTTTATTTTGTTCCTTTTTCTTTAAAGATAGAAGGAAGAAAATAATAAGGAATAAACTATGTTTAGTTTGAATTTCTCAATTGTTGATAAAAGTTTGATTCAATCTCCTTCTTCCTTCTCTTGCACCTAACGTACGTTGTCAATTATGAAAAAACCTTTACTCTCTCTCTCTCTCTCTCTCTCTCGTTATGTCTAAAATCTTTTCTTATTTGTTTTCCTGATTTTCTTTCTAGAAATTGGCAAATTCTAAGCTCTACTTCTTGCCTTATTTTCTCAATCAGATTAATTTATATATTTGAGAAAGTCATAATATATATAAATCTCCTTCTTAGATTTCTCCTTCCACCAAGATAAATTAATTTGGATTTTTCTAGAGAAAGATATTCTTTTATTTATCGAGATATATTTATGAAATTTCTAATAAGGAGATCTCTTCTTCTTCTTTTTTTTTTTTATAATAGAAAATTTCACTTTTCTCCTTTTTGTCTTTTTAAAACTTGTATATAAGTCATTTCAAGGTTGATTTTCTCATTGAATTATTCTGCTTTCTCAATACCATGAATCTAAAGCCAAGTGGGGCTAATGTTTAGCTAGAATTCAAGAATTGAAAGTTGATTTTTCACTCCAAAGCCCATGTTTCCATGAAAACAAAAAACATTCTTTAAGCGAAGATTCAATTGACTAACGCTTAGTCAAAGTCTTCTTTGGAGAAAAAGAACCCAGGCTTTAATATCAATAAATGAAGGTCACACCAATTAATGGTCAAGGAAGATATATGCAAGATAATCTAGGATTTTTTATTTTGATTTTGACATTTTGTTGGTTTTCACAAAAACACAAATTTTTTAGGCATACCAATGATGTTGTAAGATAATCATTATATTTCAATATATGGTCAAGGAAGATATATATATGCAAGTTGTGACTAGTTTGGAATTTGACTGTGGATTTTTTAGATTTTAAAAAAAAATTAGTTAAAGATTAGATTTTTTTAAAGATTTGGTAAATTTTTCAAAGTTATATTATTATAAATCACAAATTACTTAATTATTCGGTTTTTGTTTGGACTTTGACTGTAATGTTGACAAAACACTTGCATGCTAGTCTTTGTATGTACCATCATCATCCACCGAAGTCTAAGTCTTCAATAACTCACCAAAGCATTTACATTCTTTCTCCGACACAATATTGCCTCTACTATCCTTCAGTCCTGATCATTACTTTACTTTTCAGCTAATCTTTCTGAGTGCTGCAATTTGATCTTTAAAGTCGCCAGGTTGGTGGAATCCGATCAACTCAAACACCATATTGAGGTAACCTTTGCGATGGTTGCTACTGATTGCATGCATGCATGTTATATAGAGGTATTGTGAGCCCAAATTTTTAGCTAAAATCTAAGTTCAAGTTAGTCTACATCTAACATAAGTTAATCTAGATATATAAAAAAAATTTGTAAAAGAATTGTTTCTCACTTTTAATTCTTGTGGCTGTCGTGACTCATCAAACTAAAAATTTTAATTTTTGATTTTGAGTTTTTGAGTTAAAAAAAGTAGAAGTAACAAGTAAATGGTTCTCTCTCATATTACTTTCAATTATAGTTTGTTTATGGAAGGATTAAAAAAGATATTAAAGTTTATAAGGATTTAAAATTTATGTTGTTAAGATTGATTTATAATTATTAGGGGTTTAATATTACGTGATTGATTTTGAGTATGTTGTTAGAAATAATGATTTGTGAATTAATTTGTTTAAATGGATTTTTATGGGTTAAGAAGTTCATTTCAACCTTGGTGGAAAATCTGGACAGAATGGTTTTGACGTTAAAGATGATAAAATTTTATTTTGATATTTGATTTATGAAAATTATAGTTTAGTCCTTGAACTTTAGAAAATTATAATTTAACCTCTGATGTTTTTTGGAATTCTGGGCAGTATTATTATGAGGTCAAGGATGATGAATCTCAATTTGATAATTGATTTGGAATATTTTCAGTTTGGTCCCTCAATTTTGAGAATTTACATTTTAGTCCCTGAACTTTAAAAGAATTAAAATTTGGTCCCTGGTTTGTTCTGGACAGAATTGAGGGTTTATGGATGGAATTTCAATATGGTTATGTATTTACAATTTGGTCCTCCAATTTTGATAAAATCACATTTTGGTCTCTATTTTGGAAAATTGTCGTTTTAGTCCCTAAACTTAGGAGACTAAATCTGGTTTTATTTTATGCATTGGGATCTTTTATTTGTGTTTTTTTTAGTATATTTTGTATATTTGTTGTAGGTTCTCCTAACTATCCTCAATAAGATTTTCGGGTCTTTCATATGATTTTCCTTTTAATATATATTTTTTCGAGTGAGTATGATAATCTTTAATATGCATATAATATAAATAAATATGCATGTTGATTATATGATGAATATGACTAGTTAATTTCTTGAATATTTATATATGTTGCTTTATGTTCTGAGTATTCATTTATTCTTAAATTTGCACTTGTATTCTGTCGAACTAAATTCTATTCGATATGATATATATTTCTTTGATGATTCTATGAATATCTATTATGCCTTGATATAGGACTTGTCAGTCACTCAACGCTAATGAAGAGTGGTTAGCATATGTGCATATAATATTATGTATACCTAGCTTGTGAGAAAGGCATCAACATGTGGCGATTGATCCTCCCAAAGTGACCACCTTCGGGTGTCATCTAGTCTTTGATATGTATTCTATCTCTTTATGATAACATGCTTAGTATGTATATGTATATTAAGATAAATCAACTTGCAAACTATTAATATCTAAAATATATATCACTATACTATTAAACAGTTTTATCGACGGACTAATTCCGCCGGTGAAAGGCATGACCTTCGTCGGTGAAATTATTACCGACGGTCTCATCGACAGAATAATTCTGTCGGTATACTAGTCGTTGGTAATTTTTATTTCCGTCGCTAATTCTATCGCAAATAAAAAAACCACCCACCGACGGAACACCGACGGTCTTATAGACGGGTATGCGCACCAAAATAAAAAAATTTCCCGCGAGAACATTACCGACGGACTACACCCGTCTGAATTTTCAACAGTAATTACCGATGGATTATCCTTCGGTAATAGTTATGGTAAACACCGATGAAAATATTCCATCGGTAATTATGGCATCAGTGGTAATTGTTTGGCAACTCTCTGTGAAATATCAATGGAAATTATCCGTCGGTAAAGCCGTCTGTATTTAAACACCGACGGCAATATTCCATCGATAATTATGGCATCGGCGGTAATTGTTTTGCAACTCTCTGTGAAATACCGACGGAAATAGTTCATCGGTTAAGCCGTTGGTATGTATTTAAAATATATATAAAAAATAATTTATTAATAGTAAAAAAGCTTAATAAACAAATAAAATTGGATTAAGCATTAAAAATATAAAAATAATGTTAAATAATATTCATCCAAATATTCATTACAAATTTAATGTGTTTTTAAAAAAATTAAACTAGAATAGCGGCGGAGCTGGATGAGAAGGAGGAGGAGGCTGGTTGTTCCCGGGACTGTACGACAAAAAAGGAGCTGCCCATGTATCATCACCCATCTTTGATCTCATCTCCATGACCATTTGACAGAGCTGATCATAATTTGTTAAGAGTTGTTGATATTGTTGTTTCAAGGCAATGAACTCCTCAGACTGGGTGCTCGATACTGATGGAGAGCTCCCAACGATTGAGACACTACGGGCCGACCGCAAGTTTTCGACCGTAGTGTTGGAGAGCCCGTAGACCCTATTTTTTTCGGTTCCACCAGACGATCCCACCTCCATCCACAAATTTGAATCAAAATCTGGATGGGTCGAAGGATTGTCCCCATATCTCTCCCTTAACCGACTATTATAGGTCTCTTGAATTTTTTTTTAAAAATCATCATATGCAATTCAAGAAAATAATAACTTACAAAATAAAATGAATGAACGAACGTACCACAAAGTGTTGAGCATGGTTGTCCACGAATTGCTGCATCCCCTTTTAGCGGTCTTGACTTCGCACATGCGTCTCTACAAACAGCTCCATTGGACTCGGCTCACATCAAAGAGATGTAGCCTGTAACGAAAAAATAGGTTGAAAGTTAAATATATTATAAGGAACAACAAATTAACTAACGATATATTTCATTAAAATTAATCTTACCATCTGCTTTGCATGTGCGCTGAATGGGACGGATCCGCCAGTATGCATGGTCACCGAACCATTAATTTGCCGGTTTTGGTTGTTGGCGTCGAACTGTGAGCGTCGTGAGAACCGCTCTTAGATCATGTGCTCAATATATGATGTCCATATTTCCCCTCATATGAATGGCGGTTTGAATTCCCGCCAAACCACCATCTCATTCCATCCTTCAAGACCGTTATCCCTCGCATGTCTTTTTGATTTTTTTTTATGTCATACGAAAAATCACGCAACCTATTTCCATAGTAACAAATTAGAATTTAAAACATAAAATTATAAAATAAAAATAAATATTATTTTAAATGTTACCTAGTTGTCGCGTGATTCTCCCATACCCTCCTCACAACATTGTTGTGCGCCCTATCCCACTCAAATTTGTTCTGTGTCTATAAATAATTCATATAAAATAAAAATAGTACAAGATATAAAATTATAAAAATAATTTATTAAAAATAAGCTAGAAATTAAAAGTTAACACCGACCTGAAATCGCTTAAACCATGCATCGATATTAGGTTTCCACTCAGGATGTTTGGAAACCTGGCTCCATTGAAACAATGGAATCTCCATCGATGATTTAAACACCAATGTTATAGCCCTTGCAGCCTCAATGTTTGTGAACTTGAAATTAAATAAAAGTAATAATATTAATTAGTTGTTCATAAATTATGTTATAAGTATAAAAAAATACCTAAAACCCAAACAAACTTACATTGACAGGTTATCCTTCCATTGTGCCTGGTACTTGTGCGTGAATTGACCCCGCTATGAAGGCACACCGCTTCTGTGCTGTGAAACAGCGCTAGAAGAGGCAACATCACAAGTTGGCGTAGATTCCTCATCGTGATCAGCACCTAAGGATACGTCCTCCTCGCTGCTAGAAGAACTAGCTGCAACCATCTGCTGACGACATGTTGTAGATTTCATTCTACGCATCTACACAAATTTATACGAATAATTACATAAATAACTTTGATTATTTAAAAAAAATTCAACAGAGTCTCCCCTATACTAGGAGGTTCCAAGTTATCGATAAAATCATATTACACTTCCAATTTTATTTCACATCCTGATTCAATCATCCTGGATCTCAACCCAACTCATCATCATCAACACAAAACATCTTATTCAATAACATCATATAATGTAATTCAAGTAAAAGAATCAATTTCAACTATGAACATTCATTGTTAAATTGGTACTTAGAGTTACAAACATTAGATTAAAGTCATAAATTCAAATTTACGGATTAATATTACATTTCAAGTTTTAGGAGACAAGACTCTTAATTTATAAATAATTACATGGTCAAAAGCAAAAGGTAACTAAATCAATATCATTCCTGACATGACACTAATGGACCTCAAAATAGAAATTAACGTGTACACATAAATATAAAAATGTAATAACAAGCAATAACAATGACAGGTAAACAATAATATCCTAAAATTAAGATAAACTAATTAAATGTAATTCTATATTTCAATTAACATTTAAAACATAAATTCAACAATAACAATTATAGCAATACAAACAATAATATCCTAAATTAAGATAAACTAATTAAATGTCATTCTATATATTAATTAACATTTAAAACATAAATTCAACAATAACAATTATAGCAATACAAACAATAATATCCTAAATTAAGATAAACTAATTAAATGTAATTCTATTTATTAATTAACATTTAAAACATAAATTCAACAATAACAATTATGGCAATACAAACAATAATATCATAAAATTAATAAATAAAATGAAAAAAAACTAAAAAACACTATACAAAACAACCTAAACACAAAACAAACAATACACAAAACTAAAAAACACTATATCAATTCAAAATAAATTTAGGAATAAAAAATGCTTACCTTAATAGTGTGTTGAATTTAAGAATTTATCTACAAACAATACACAAAACAAATAACACCAAAAAAAATAATCATAATTAAAATAAAAAAAATACAAAGATAAAGAAAAAAGAATACATCGGTAATGCTGTCGGTAATTAATTGATATTCGCACAAAAAAAGATCGAAAATCCCGCCAGAATTTTCGATCCGTCAGAAAATTCGTCGGTACTTGTGCTGACCGACACGTGTCTGACATGCGTGGGCTTCGGGATGTGCGTAATCCGTCGGTGAAGCTGTCGATGACTTTGTCGGTGATTGTGGCACAATCCCGTAAATGTTTTTCAACTCTCTGTGAAATACCGATGGGTTAAAGTTCGTTGGTGACTCCGTCGGTGATTGTGGCACAATCTTATAAATTTTTTTCAACTCTCTGTGAAATACTGACGGGTTATAGTCCGTCGGTGATTGTGGCACAATCCCGTAAATTGTTTTCAACTCTCTGTGAAATACCGACGGGTTATAGTCTGTCGGTGTACCCGTCGGTGAAATTGTCAATATTTCTTATTTTTTGTGTATCCTCTTCACAAAATCTTGAATTGCAAACTTACAGCACACACAACACAATAACAAGAGCTGGCCATTAAAGAAGAATAAATATTTCATGTTCCAAAATATTACATTATAAAAATAAGGCTTTAGAACATGTTTAGTTAGTCAGAATTTTCATCTTCGTCCTCAATTGAATTGTTATCATCAGCTTCATCGCACTCTTCAATGTGATTATCATCTTTTTCAACAACATTCTCTTTTCCACTAGTAGAGCTCAAAACAACATTCACTCCTCTGCGTCAACATCAATAAGACTATCGTTTAAAACATGAAAATTTAAATTTTCTTCTAAGTCAATCGAAGGTGAAACTCGGTATGGTTCAACCAACTCACTAGCTTAAAATACTTCATCTATCACACTTGTGTCTTCATTCTCATCCTGAACAATCTTGACACGACCCTTGGGTTTTGTTTTTAAAACGGATAACCAATCAACTATTGATCGGTCCTTTCTAAAGGAAAGGGTGTATGTGTAATAAACTTGTTGGCATTACTTTGCGAAAACAAAGACGTCATTTATGTTGTGGTGTCTATCTTTTGAGTTGATTTCAACGAGATCATAGTGAGGATCTCCTCTGATTCCTCTGTCAGTTTTGTCATACCAATAGCATTTAAATAAAAACACTCTATTTTGCTCGCTATGATATTGCAGTTCGATGACCTCTTCCAATCTACCGTAGTAGTCAACTTCAAACTCACTAGAAGTGGATCCCTTAATACAAACACTGCTGTTGTATGTCTTTCTTCCATGCCCGTATTCTTCAGTTTGAAAGACATATCCATTGACAAAATACCCGTTATAGCACTTGACTTTTCTTTCAGGGCCCAGGCTTAGTAAAGACAATGAAATAGCAGCACTACCTCCCATTTGATAAACCTTGTAAATTAAATACAACAATAATCAATAAACAGATATTATGTAATATTGGCGTACAATTAATTACATTGCAAGAGATAATGAGTTTGTGATAGGACTTACATGTGTTCTAAACCATGTGGTAAATTGTTCATCTTGTAATTGAAAGATCTGGGATTCGGTCAGCTGTGAGTTATTGGACAGTAAGTATCGTCGATGTTGCTTGCAAGGTTGTTCCAAATTATATGAGTTTATGGTATTACAAAACATAAATAGTGCACTCTTGACAAAGTTTAAGTCGAACATCTACTTACTTAATAAAAGGTCTCAGCTCATCACAGTTAAATAGGACATAATTGCATGCTTGTCTGAACTCTATTTCAGAAAAATATCTTCCCCTCATGACATTTTTAGGTGTGGGTCGTCCAGGATTGGAGAATATTGACAAGTTCCTACTTGAAGGCACTTCACCACCATCATCATGACGTGGAACACGGTTGATCCTCGTTCTCAAATGATGTTCGAAATAGTATGAGATAAATGTTAAGATCTCTTCAACAATATAGGGCTCATATATTGACGCCTCAACATGCGCCTTGTTCTTAACCTTTTTTTTTTAAAGATTGAACAAGTACCTGCATATATATATAATTAATAAAAAATTATCAATTAAAAAAATAAAAATAAAAACATTTAATTATGAATTACATAGCTCCTGTAATATCTAACCTCTCGAATGGATACATCCATCTGTACTGGACCGGTCCTTCAACTTTTACCTCAAACGGTAAATGTACAGTTAGATGCTCAATTGAGTCAAAAAATGATGCAGGGAATACCATCTCAAGTTTGCATATTGTCTCGACGATATTCTTTTCAAGCCTTTCAATGTGATCAACATTCAACTTGCTGGAGCATATATCTCTGAAGAAATGACTGATCTTTGTTAGTGTCTCCCACATCCCCTTTGGTAACAAATCACGAAAAGCTAATGGGATGAGTGTTTGCATAAACACATGGCAGTCATGACTCTTGATTCCATATAATCTGCACTCCTCCATATTAACCAACCTTGATATGTTCAAGACATGTCCATCGAGGAAACGCAGACTCTTAAGCCATTTGTAGACTAGTAGTTGTGCATTTTTCTCTGACATGAAGCTTGCTCTTGGTTTTGCGACCCATGACCCATCACGAACCAACTCCATATTTTTATGGTTACAGAACAGCGCTACATTCAATCTAGCTTTGATGTTGTCCTTTGTCTTCCCCTTCACATCCATGACGGTGTTGAAAATGTTCTCAAACACGTTCTTTTCAATGTGCATGACGTTAAGGTTATGGCGGAGAAGATTGGTCTTCCAATAAGGAAGCTCTCAAAAGATACTTCGCTTCACCCAATTATGGGTCAAAGCAAAACCAGGAAACTTTTACTTACCTGATTGGAGACCAAACACAATGTCATCGTACTCTGACACAATATCAAATAATTCTTCACCGGAAAGACATGGCAGTGCAACATCCTTTTCAACTCTGCCAATAAAGAAATCATTTTTCTTCTTTCTGTACCTGTGATTCGACAGCAACAAATGACGGTGACAGTAAAAAAAAAAAGGCTTTACCCCTGTTTGTTAGCGTGAATGCCTTGTTATTCTCCATACAATTTGGACATGCTAGCTTTCCATGCGTGCTCCAACCAGAAACCATTCCATAAGCTGGGAAATCATTGATAGTCCACATCAAAGCCGCTCTCATAACAGAATTCTGTTTCCTCAAGATGTCATAAGTCAAAGCTCCAGACGACCACAACTGCGTCAACTCATCAATCAACGGACGAAGACAAACATCTATATTCCGCCCTGGACTGCTCGGACTTGGTATGACAATAGATAAAAACATGAACTCCGACCTCATACACATCCCCGGTGGCAAGTTATAAACCATCAGTATGACCAGCCAACAAGAATAAGGAGCAGCAAATGACCCGAATGGGTTGAATTCGTCTGTACACAACCCAAGACGAATGTTCCTTGATTCAGTTGAAAAGTGAGGATGCACATTGTTAAAGTTTTTCAAGGCTTCACCGTCAGAAGGATGAACCATCACTCCATCAACCATATGGTGTGATTGGTGTCATGTCATGTGCTCAGCAGTCCTTGGTGACATGAATAACCTCTGCAGTCTAGGTGTGATTGGGAAGTATCTAAGTTTTTTATAAGCCACGAGAGTCTTCCCTCTACTAGTTCTGGGTTTGTTACGGGAATGCTCGCATGTCATGCACTCGGTCATCTCAACATTTTCAAGGTAGTATAACATGCAGAAGTTAGGGCATATATCAATTTTCTGGTATCCTAAACCGAGGGGTTTCATCATGGACTTGGCAGCATAGAAGTTCTCTTTCAGCCTGTTCCCTTCAGGTAAAATGCTT
>Ga0325402_1006412_pt1 | contig 11121 bp, 7 predicted proteins | sample PopdelMetagenome_22_FD_207212 | JGI IMG/M metagenome (GOLD analysis project Ga0325402, IMG submission 207212) | Populus deltoides microbial communities from Bellville, Georgia, United States - Xylem-PdKOR-R3 | ecosystem: Host-associated > Plants > Phyllosphere > Stem > Wood/Secondary xylem...
TTTGCTCTCATTTAGGAAATTGGTGTGCATTGAATTTCATCATAAATTATTTAAGTTTTCTAACACCAATAAGCTCTCTTATGGCTTCACACAACCATAACTAAAACTACATGTGGACCTATTGAACGAGCAGGTACAACTACTTGCTAGCGAAACCTTGTTAGCATTCTCAATATTTTAATATTATTGGTCCATTAAATTAGGTCTTTAATCGACTTGTTCAAATAAAGATTGGAATGGTATGTTTTAGTGTGTGTGCGCGTGCGCACTCGATGGATCCAAAGATAATCTGAATGACTATTAAAAATATAATTTGACATAAAAACAATCAAGACAGCATCTTTTTGTTTAATTGTTGAGATGATAACATATTGGATCGACCCGAATCATGAGATCATGAAACAACTTAAGTCTACTTAGGTTAACCCACAAAACTTGTAACCCAGGTCATGAGAGTAAGATAATTTTATAGGTTGTTTAGACTCAATTCTCTACTGTAATGAAAGAGGGTTTCAAACATGAAATTTTATTAAAAACTATGTATTTGATTCAATTAAGAAGGTTCCAAACATGTCATAAAAAAAACAAACTAAAAAAAATGATAAATCATAATTTATAATCAACAAAATATTAAAGATGTTGAATGATAAAACTAAAAAGAATCAATTAAAAAATAGACAAAAGAAAAACCTTGAGTCAAATAAGTTAACCTACCAAACTCGTGATATAAGTCATGAGACTAAGATAACCATAAATCTGCAAACCACAATCAATTATGAAGTCCAATCTCTAATAAACCAAGTTTTGAAGGATGAAACTAGAGAGAAAAATATAGTTATATATATATATAAAGAACACATTATTTGGCTAAAATGGAACTACAACATTCCGGCCGAAATTTGACTGGACTTTCCAAAACAAGCTGAGATTCTGAGCGAGATGTTGTTCCAGTTTATTCTATTTTTTAAACATGAACAAGATATACCAGTTATTTAGTGCAAATCAGAACAAAATTGGAAAATATTGGTTCAAACGCATGCCCTCAATAATCAAACAAGTGAACATTAATTGAAATTGACCTTTATATGTTTTTTTTAATTATATTTTACTAGTTAGGTAATGTTACCTATGTTATGTTATGGATATAATTTAAAGTTAATTTTTAGCATAAAAGAGGAAAATATCAGTATTAATCTTGGTTTGTTAAAATCTTGGATTATATACACACACACACACGCACATAGACATGACTTTTAATATCTTGCTTGGTTGAATATATTATATTAGTTTAGCTTTTGTTTTGTGATAAAATAATCTCAAGCTTTGGTTTGTAAAAAAATTTTGAGTGTTGCTTTTATATGTGCTTTCAGAAACCAAATTATTTATATAATATTGTTTTTTTTTCAATAATTTTATAATGATTTTATCTTAGGAATTGGTTGTTTCAACCAATATTGCTTCAGTAATTACTACTACAGTAACGAGGATTGCACCTTCAATTTTTATGGTGAATGGTGAGAACCTTCAAATGTTTAATGAATTAAACTTTAAGAGATGGAAATATAAAATATTATCTTATATGACCACATTGAACTATTTTAATGTCTTAGGTGAAAAAAGCATCAAAGTTGTCAAATAATGATTTTAATTCTATTATTATGGTAGCTTTTGACGTATAGAATCAAATTAAGTGATTTTATGTGCAAGAACTACATCTTAAATAGATTGAATAATACATAATATGATGTGTAAAGTTTAATCAAAAGTGTAAAGATACTTTGGACAAAAAGTTCAAGGATGATGTTGTTGTTATATAAAAGTTTACAATCAAAAATTTTTTGGATTTCAATTAGTTGAATCAAGGATCATTATGATCCAAGATCAAGAGTTTTAACTCACTTTGCATAATAGTTATGCTAAAGATATAGTTATAAATGAATCCTTTCAAGTGGCTGTAATTATTAAAAAATTATCACCATCTTAGAAAGAATTCAAGAAATATCTTAAGCATAAGAGCAATAAAATAGGAGTTGAAGATCTTATTTTAAGGATAAGAGTGGAAAAGGATAGCAATTTTTTTAAAAAAAAAATATCAATGGTTGCACAAATAGAGCTCAACAAAGTAGCCTAAGAGAGGAAGTGATTGTTGAAGTCAATATCAATGAGGTTGATCACAAGTTTTAGAAATGAACATAATTGTTGTTGTTTATGAATTCATTATGATCAAAGATTCTAGGGAGTGGTGGGTTTATATTGGTGTAATAAGACATTTATGGACTAAAAAAGGAATGTTCTCCACATATTAGAAGTGGTTGGTGAACATTTGTACATGAAGAATTCATCAACCTCCAAGGTATTAGGTGTTTGGAAGATCATCCTGAAGATGACTTCTAAAAAAATTTTAACAGTCAACAATATGCTTCATGTCGTTGATATTAAAATGAACTTAATATCTAGTTTATTATTGAGCAAAAATCATTTTAAATTGATTTTTTAGAGTGATAATTTTGTACTCTCTAAAAAAAAATTGTTGATAGGAGAGAGGCGTCTTAGTAATGGAAATATAAGGTATGTGAAGAATAAAAAAAATTAAAAATAGTTCCATTTAAATGAAAGAAATAACCTCTAGGTTTAATTTACTTGAATATCAGTGATTTAAAGTTTTTGCAAACTAGAGGTTAAAAAAAGTATTATATTACTTTTATAGATGATTGTATAAGATATTATTGTACTTATTTGCTTAATAGCAAAGATGAGACTCTTTAAATGTTTAAACATTACAATAATAAATTTGAAAATCAATTTGATAAGAAAATAAATGTAATAAGAAGTGATAAAGATGAAAAATACAAAGCTTCATTTGGTGAATTATATTCTCAAAATGATATTATCCATCAAACTATCGCTTTTTATTCAAATTATAAAATGACATTGTGAAATGTAAAACTGAACATTAAAAGAAATAATTAGGTTGATAAGTTCAAGAGCACCTTAGAAATTATAGGAGGGGCAATTCTAATTGCCAACTATGTACTTAATAAAATATTCCATAAAAAATTAGAAAATACACCATATGAATTATGAAAAGGTAAAATATTTTTCTACAAATACCTTCAAATATAGGACTGTCTTGCAAAGGTAGTAGTACCCAATCCTTAAAAGGTTAAAATGAGACCTTGAAATATGAATTATCCATCTATCGGATATATATACAATAATAGTGCATATTGATTTCTTGTACAAAAATCAAGTATTGAGGATATTCATCTTAATACTATTATGGAATCAAAGAATGATACATTCTTAGAAGATGTGTTTTCATGAAATGAAGCATGAAAAAATTATTCACTTAAAAGAATAAATAAGGTTAGCTCAATTAATCATCATCAATCAGAAGATGATGAAGTTGAGCGAGTTAGAGGGTAAAAATAACCAAAACATTTGGTCCTAATTTTTTAACATACTTGTTAAAAAATGAACCTCGAACATACTTTGAGGCAATGTAATATCCTGAAACTTTCTATTAAAAGAAGGCAGTCAGTTGTAAAATTGAATCCATTATGAATAATCATAAATAGAAACCAATAGATCTTCTTCCTAAAAGTAAACCATTAGGCAATAAGTGAATTTTTAAAAATATGAAAATTGATGGTATTGTTGAGAAAATATAAAGCTAGACTTGTTAAAGATTTGAGACAACAAGAAGGTGTGGACTATTTTAACACATATTCATATGTTTCAAGAATAACTTCCATACAAATGTTAATATTTATTATTGTTATTAAGACGCTTGAAATATATCAAAATGATGTAAAAAACAACTTTTTTTTAATGGTGACCTAGATAAAGAGGTTTACATAGAACAACCCGAGAGGTTTGTTATTGATGGAAAAGAAGAAGAAAAAACTATAAGCTTGTCAAATCATTATATGGTATAAAATAAGCACCTAAACAATAATATAAAAAAATTGACAAGTTATATTGTCAAATAAGTTTAAAACCAATGAAATTGATACATTTATTTATGTGAAAAACACAGATAAAGGTTATACCATTATATATCTTCATGTGAATGATATACTTATTATAGGCAATAATGATCACATGATCAAGTCTATTAAGATAATTTTAACTAAAAAGTCTGACATGAAGGACTTGGGTGTTGCAAATGTCATACTAGGAATAAAACTTTCTAAGATTTTTGATGGATCAATATTATCCCAGTCTCATTATTTTGAGAAAATTTTTGACAAATTTTCTAAATGTGACAATTTTATTGTCAAAAAATTAAGGCTAGGGAATAGACCAATTAGAATATTCTTGGATAATTAGGAGTTTGATGTATATTATGAACTACATAACACTTGATATTGCTTACTCGATTAGAAAATTGAGTAGATTTATAATTAATCCAAAAATAGTTCTAAAATATTTGAGATACACCTTAGACTATGAGTTATACTATACTAGTTACCTGGTAGTACTTGAAGGGTATAGTAATGCCAATTAGATATCTAACATTAAGAATTCAAAATCTACTAGTGGATAAGTCTTCACACTTGGTACAACAGCTGAGTTATGAAAATCATCTAAACAAACATGAATCGCAAGATCTATGATGGAATCAAAATTTATTGTTCATAATAAAGATGGGGAGGAAACCAAATGGCTTCGAAATTTCTTAAAGGATTTTCCATGTTGGGCAAAACCAGTGCCAACTATTCATATTTATTGTGATATTCAGTCAGTAATAAAAAGAGTACAAAGTAATATGCATAATGGTAAATCTAGACATAATACCATTAAATATTTTCTCTTGAATGAAATTATCTCTATTAATTATATAAAGTCAAAGCAAAATATTGTGGATTCGTTAAAAAAAAATATTATAGAATGAGTTTAAAGCCTTTAAAGATAAAAGAGTGTAATGATGGTGACTATCGTACATGGACATGCAGCGTCGGGGATCGTAAGAGTCGCCACATAGTTGTTTGGTTCAGGGTCACTGAGAAACCTGGGTGAATTGGTTTTATCAGAGATATAAGGGTAAAAGACTGGTTGTGGCTATAGAACGTATTAATACCCTTAACATACCCTACCTGAGGTAAACTTTTTTGTGTGGTTTTGAATGTGGTTTAAGGGTTTTAATAGGTTCCTAACGATAGTCTGTTTATAGCTTAGAATTGGGATTTATTAGTGTGAATAAATATGATGTTAAGAATTTATTATGGGCTTATGTACCCAAATAAATTCTTATGAAATTTTTTTTTATAATTTGAATATTATAGTGAAAAATACTTCTAATTAAAATTGATAAATATTTAGAATAACTCTGAGAATTTTCTGGTCAATTCATGATATTCAAATAGCAACCGCACTTATAGGTCTAACATTCTACACTAGAATATTTAACCATTAATTCTCATGAAATAATATTTTGATTGTTGAAATATTAGCCAAATTCCCACGGATTCAGTACTGATTATTATGATTTTTTTATATTTTTAAGAGACTTGAATATATGCAAATAAAAATAGAAATTATATTTTTAAAGGAAAATATTTTTTGTTATTTTTTTATGGGAGGAAACTGATTTATTTAATACCAAAAAAGTATCTCATATGTAAATTACAATTTCAAATATTATATATAAAAGCATACACATGTTCTTCCAACACCTTAACCTTGTTATTCTTTACCATTGTTGGTAGGGAATGCTGCGAATTGTTTCGTTGGTGAATGTTTAGAGTTTCTGATACCAATTTGTTATGGCCTTAGCTTTAACAACTAAGAAATGCAGAAGAAAGATAGCATAGAGGGATGAAGAAGAACAAGAAGAGAAGAAGATAGTTTTACGGAAACTGTTTTATTGATTACTTGTCTTCCAAGCTATGAACTACAACAGCTTTTATCCTGAGATTTCCCTCCAACTATCTACCAACTACTTCTAACCAAATGCTAACTAACTCTCTAATACAATCCACGTGAGAATCAGTTAGAATGACTGCTCACTTATTGTCATTTATTACACATGCTTGAATTACTGGAATCTCCATTAATCCACGTGCTTGATCTCTTGTTTGTTCTTTTGCTGGAGCTTGTTTGCTGCTGAAACTGGAGCTGTGACAGAAACAAAGAAAGATGAACTGACATGCAAAGGCTATTAAATTCTGAGAGGTGCACGTTGAGCAGAATTGCAAAAAAGAAAAACAAAATCATGTTCAACCACTTGAGGCGAGCAAAGGATGGAGAAGGTGTGGAAGCATAGGGAAGTAAACATAGATCTAGAGAGTTGTTGCTGGGTAGCACGACAAGTAGTTTCTCTTGCGGTGAACTTGGAAAAAAAACAATGGAGGACTGCTGTCCCAGATGCAACAGAGGCAAAACTGGCTCTTTTCTACAGCAAAGGGGATTCAAAAAAGATGGCAACAGCATCCAAGCAAGAAGTTCATGGACGAAGGACAAAACAACAAAATGACACGGAGGCATAAGGAAAAACAAAGACCAAATATTGATGCCGAAAAGCAAGTGATGTTAAGCTTATAAAAAAGAGTCAAGGAGGGGAAAAATTAAACTCTGGTTGGGCTAAATAGCATAGCCTGTCATTCCCCTACGCTGGAGGCAAAAAACAAAGAAAAACAGCAAAAACGCATCACGTCATTCTATCAACTGCGAGTTCAAGCAAGAAAACAGGGAGAAAAAGGCAGTAAGGAAAGTAAGAAACATGAAGCTGGGCGAAAATGGTTCAAAACAACAACAATTTGGTTAAAATCGACCTGGTTATACTACTATCATACACACATGCAGAGTTGGATGAAAAGGTTCTTGTTGAAACAAAGAACGAGTGTCTCGCGCGTGTTGGGCTGGTGATGGGGAATGGCGGAGGTGATCTCCAGAAGCTGAAGGTGCAACATTGTTATCTAACCCTTAATTCCTTCTCGATCTGGGCACTGTCCTGAACTTCATTAGCGCAGCTGCAAAAGAGTGGAGGGAAGTAAACAATTATCACTACTGACAAAAGAAAATAGCAAATCTAGCAGCATCCAAATCACAGTTAATGTCCAAATTCAAAAGGAGAGAAGGAAATAATGGACGCAAGATGAATCAGCAAGCAAGGAGGCAACGACAAGTCTTTGTGCTAAACTTAAATCTCAGCAAGGGTAGACGTAGTTCTCCATTGTGGGAGAAAAAGAGAGCATAAAAAAGTGCCACTTTCTGCAGGTACGAATGCTGGAAAAGAGATAAGCATCGTTTTAAGACATCGCCAGAATAATTGATTAGCAATGCTACGCGGGTTGCTTGAGATTCCTATGCCTTCCCATTTCTTAGATTTCTTTTTTTCTTCTTGAGAAAAAAGGGAAAGGAATTAATAGACGGCAACATGGTTGCATGTTTTCTCAAAGGAATTAAAAAAAAAACTTCTATGATACCTCATGTAATTAATTTATTGCCAACTCCAAAAGCTAAGAGTCTATTGAAAATGCATTAGGAACTTAACCTAAGATCAACAATCCAAGAAATTCAGCAAAAGAAGAGATCAAATTTGCACAACTACCGTGTAGAACATTACTGTCATCATGCAGGTGGAAGAGCAATTAAGGATAGTAATGACAGAAAGACATAATTATTTTTATTAACGAGAAAAGGGTTGCAGATGTAAATTTAAATTTATAGTTTTATTTTTAAAAAAATAAATATAAAATAATTGTTTTTTAAAGAAATTTACAAAAGCTTTTAATAGGTCTATTATGAAACAACTAGAAATTCAAAAATAAAAAAAAACAAAACAAAACAAAATCCAAATTAAAACATAAATTCCAAAAATATAGGAATAATAACAAAAGAGTTCTTTTATTTTGTTTTTTCAGGTGTTTTTGTATTGTAATGTTATACTACTAACAAAATAAGAGGCGTAATATCTTATTTATAGAAAAACTTAAAAACCTTATAAATGGTAAAATATCAATTTGCCCTCCAGATAATATCACATATATTGTTTCAGGATAATTTTTAAAATTTATTCAATCAATTCCCTACTTGATTTTTCTAGGTCTAGAATTGTAATTTCATGTATAATTTACATTCTAGTCCTTAATTCCTAAAACTTATTCACAATCAAGTTATACTTAATTAAACTTATTCAATCAATTCCCTGCTTGACTATAAAACTTATTTTATGATTTTTATATGTGTGACCCATTATATTTTCTAATAAGTTGGTATAAATATAAATCACAATCTTAAATAAAATAAGATTAAATAAATTTACAAATTAATTTATTATTAATCCAACAATTGATTGATTTATATTTGAAGATCAAGCACAATGTCTAGCAACCTGTTATGATCCTCAAAATATTAGAAAAATCTTAAGTGGTTTGACTCAACCTTTCAGTAACCAGTTTCTCAGTGTAATTATTATCCATTCATCAACAATATTCTGATTTAGACATTATAACATGGAGTATGTCTGCTTTGTCAAAAATATAAAATACTTTTATAATTTTTTTCACCCTAAATTTATAAAAATTCTCCATATTTAGCACTAATTTCTCAATTTTCAAGCTAGGGGTTTACACTGTACCTTTAATATTCATCAGGTAATATTTTCCAAATTTAGACACATTGTAATACTAAGTTTAAGTCGACTGTATCAAATTCATTACATTAAATTCCAGAACATCTTGTTCCTCTTTTATCTTTTCCATTTGGTTTTTATCTACTTTTCTTTATTTTGCTCAACCTATAGGCATGTAGACAACAAAATGATAGGTAATGCATGCATGATTTGTAGCATATCAGCTAAATAAAAGGGCAATAAATAAGATATAGACTAAAGGTAAATAATAGTTTGAAGTAATTTCAACATTTTAGAGCACAAGAATAATCAAATTCTAAATTTAACATCTAACAAAAGGGAATGAGCACAGTTTAATAACCATGATCTTCATATAAGTCAATTATGATACATAATGGGTCAAATAATAAGGTGTGATACTATTTTTATGAATAAAACACAAACATGTTCCGAAACAAAAATGTTGTGTCTAGTTTAATCTAACATTATTAAACAACCTAGTAGTCGATGCTCAAGATCATTAGTGACTCAGACAAACAATCCAATTAAAGGCAAAAAAGTTGAGTTTTAAAAACATGTGATCCATATCTCTATAAGTCTAGGTACTACTCTTATGAGATCAAAAGTCTTCCACTATTACAGACATATACGTTGTTAAAAGAAAATATGACCTAATCCCTAGCATGATTCAATCCTTCAATGTTTTAAAGAATTTCATCAAAGAAGCCAGCCAAAATTTACAAAAACTCATCTCAAGAAATCATCATAGGATAACCACCCATTAATGGGTTGTAACGTCAAAAGTTACCTTAAGGAAGATCATCATTTTATGCAACGTCAAAGGTAATGGAGGGTAGGGTCACTAACCATATAAATCCACTTCATTCTTAAAGTAAAAATCTCACATGAAAGAAGATGAATGTTGAAGAATACAACAAATTCAAATTAATACATGTCCATCAGGTTCGTTCATATGGTATAAGCCTTGTCACATCAAGATCGCATGATGAATCCTTATTTAGTTAGGATAGTATAAGCCTTATCTCATTAGTTTTATATAATTAGAACTTAATCTATCGGGTTCACATGATGAAGTTATGTTATATTAGGATATTCAAACTCTATGAGAATAGTATAGTGTTAGTCCGAGTGCCACGAGTGATCATCTTATCAAAATATTTTTTACTTGAAAATATATCAAAATAATTTATTTTGAAATCAATATCTTAAAATGATTTAAAAACATAAAAAAAAATCAACTTGAAAAAAAGAATTCAAAATTTTTCGAATGAGCTTTTTGACCCCAAAACATTTATGATTTCATGTCTTCTCTTTATTCTCTCTCTCTACATAAAAATATTAGGATAATTATTAAACCTCCTTTAATAAAATTCTTATCTAAAAAACTCATCAATATATTTTTTTAATTACCCAACTTAACCCCAAATTAAAATATTCATTTAAAAAATACAGAAATATTTAATGATTTTATGTAGAAAATATTTTATAAGATTATATATCTCTAATGTTACATTTTCAATTTTTATGCTATGTATACAGTTGTGTATATAAATATAAATTATATTTAAATATATGTGTGTGTGTGTGATTTGCACATATAAATATAAAACATTGTACGTAGAATCATTTCTATCAAAATATCAAAATTGATCATGAATCTGCATTCAATTTCATATATTATAAATCTCATTTTGATGTATCTGTTTTTTTTTCAATGATAGAATGATTCCATGTTTTAGCATTATTTCATGAGTCTTAGATGTGAACACCAACGACGAGACCCGACTAATTATATTTGTTGATTATTAAGTTTATTTAAATAAAATAACAATGTAAGTGTTAAATAATATTTATGTAGTTTTATTTATTAAAAATAAAATAATACTTTTAATTTAAATATTTTTAATTTAATCTATATTTATATTTAGATTAAGACTATAACACTTATAATATACAGATCATTCAAAATTCTACTTTATTTTTGTATTTTAAGCAGGTTTTTTTTTAAAATTTCCTTCTTTCCTTTCCAATCAATCATTAAAGGATTTCAAAGACAAGTCTTGCTTGCATTGAAATCAGAAAAAAAATCTCTATGTTTTTCAGTTTATGGCACCAGTTGATTCGATTATAGTGTCAGGAAATATTGTCAAGTATAGGAGAATTGACTGAGAAAAAAAATACCCTCTGCAACACTCTAATGGATATCTTCCCTTTAGCAACTTGCATTCCATCATGCTTTGAGAAGAAGAAGTAAATTTTTTTAAATTTAATTTTTTTATTTAAAATTAATTTTTTATATATTTTTAAATTATGTTGATATTAAAAATAACTTTTTAAAATAAAAAAAATATTATTTTAATATATTTTTAAATAAAAAATATTTGATCCAAACAAATTTTTTATTAATATAAATATCTAAACTAGTTTATATATATTTTAATTAATCTTACTAGTCTTAAAACCATGCAATTCTCTCTAATAGCTGTGTTATTAGTTGATCCAAACATTCTTGAACATATAAA
>Ga0325402_1006415_pt1 | contig 11119 bp, 8 predicted proteins | sample PopdelMetagenome_22_FD_207212 | JGI IMG/M metagenome (GOLD analysis project Ga0325402, IMG submission 207212) | Populus deltoides microbial communities from Bellville, Georgia, United States - Xylem-PdKOR-R3 | ecosystem: Host-associated > Plants > Phyllosphere > Stem > Wood/Secondary xylem...
TATTTTATCACAAAAATCCATTTAAAAAGTGTTTCTCATCAATACCCCTTGAGTTCAATGGAGCACGCACGTCATTCAAGTTGTTGAATATATAATTTATTATTCAAAATGATAAAAGAGAAGAAGAAGATTAGAATGAATTCATTAAAAAACAAATCTCATGAATAACGATCAAACTCATGGTATTGCACTGTGTTTCTAAAATATTTTGATTTTTTAAAATTTTAAATTATTTTAATATGCTTTAAAATACTAACATCAAAAATAAATTTTAAAAAATAAAAAAATAATATTTTTAAATAGATAATAAGTTAAAATGTATAATTATCGATAAAAATACCACTAGTCTTGAAAATAGAAAAACAATCCCCAACAAAATTGTTTGATTTGACATTTAAAGTTGCAGTCATCAATTATGGGGTGGCACGTGCACACAAGACTCCGTGTTTTAAAAGTTTATACATCAAATCACATGCCACGTGTCATCTGAAAGGGTACAATCTAGCCTAACTACCTTTAGCTCTATCTGACGGAAGCAACTTTCAAGAACAGCTAATGATATAATTTATTGTCTGCAAGAAAAACTTTTTAGAGACAAAAGCAGCGATAAGATCTGTTTGCTTTTGTGATTGAAAAATGACAAGAATCTTTTCAGTAGAAATCATTTGCAACCACAAGGATGTTACAAGGTTCCTCATAATTTTGCCTCAAATGCTGCCGCTGCTGCTTTAATCATGTTCCCACCTTCATAACCCTATTATGTATATCCATACCAACCAACCCTAATCTTGAACTAACGATCACGCAGACCCGTCAATTTCTAAATCAAGCTGGTTGCTGAGAGATGGTCACCTACAATGGTAAACTAACACATTCACTTTCAGACTGCTGCCCAGTCTCTAAACATGAGCAAGCGCAAGCAGGAGTTCTGTCCAGTGTCCAGAGACATTGCTGGATATCTTTCCATTGAAAGGAGAACTTGTTGGCTTCTGAATGCAATATTTTTCCAGCTGCCAGAGATTTGAAATCAGTTCAAGTCAAGATTGAGCGGTTCCCAAAACTAGGCCTTTCAATGCTGGCATCAAGTTCCCCAGAAGCTCCCTTTTACTTAAAATCCTGTCAGATGTACAGTCTTCTTCCTGGGGAAAACGGAAAAAGAACAATACAGACAGTAAAAATCAGCATCACATAAAATACTAATCATGTTTCAGAAACTAGAGCTGTCATAAACCTCTACTCATTACCAGGATGCACAAACCTTTTTTATCCTGTGTCGACACTTTTTTTTTCTTTGCAAAAGCAAGCGACTATGCAAGTTTTTCCTTGCAAATTTTGCGACAAGTGACAAAAAAATATTTATAATTTACCGAACCCAGAATCACGAGGGGCAAATGTAACAAAGATAAATGTGCCAAACCAAGAATAGAGAGTGAAGGCCGAAACAGATGCTACTCACATCACCAGTTGAAGCAGATAAAAGCGATAGAAGTGTTACTGTAGCAGTTTGATATTCTGTCAGGATCTTGAATGCTGAATCATCTAGTTTGTCCTGGAAAAATTGGCATTAAAGCAGAAAGCATGTAATAAACAAAACTTCCCACAAAAAAAAATCAAGTAATGCTAGGAAAGTTGCCAAGAAGTGATATGGTACATAATAATAATAATAATAAATAATCAAGGTCATGAGTCCAAAACTGGAAAGTAAACGAATTCTTGGGTTTTGAAAGTCCAATTTAAACAGTCACAAAAAAACACAACACAAAAAAGGAAAAAAACAACTTTAAAGCCTGTTTTACATCACTACAATAGCATATGAATGGAAGAAATCCAATCTATTTGGGTGAGTTATTGAATAACCAGTGACTTAAATTACAGGCAATTTGCATTCAAAACCTGACTTCCAAGTTTCCAACAAAGACAAATGGCAACACCAAAGAATCCAGGCCATAAACATGCAACTAAAAACAGATGCATCTACACTGCAAATGATATAACATGTAAAGAAACAACCTGCAAAACTTCTACATTGCAACATCCCTTTATACTCCAATTGTTGCAGGACAGTCAAGATGTCGCGGAAGGACCTACCCGGATACAAGACAGGTTGATAAAATAATAAAACTACATTTTCTTTCAGTGGTATATAAGATGTGACAAAATTGTTTTCCAATACCACCATATAGCAGAAAAACATTTCAACACATTCAAAACAACGTTCCCCATCTCCCTTGTGGAGAGAGAGCACGGCAATTTATGTAGTCCTTGAAAATGAATAGAAGTATGTCAAATGGAAACTGATTTTCAGCATGACATTACTTTTTAGAATATAGCAAAAGATTCTGATGGGGAACCAGCTATATGAAAATAAGCTTCAATATCTTGTTTTATTTTAGTTTAGTTTTTTTTAAGTCAATTAGAATTCTTCGATCTTAATTACTTTTATTTAATTTCCTACAATAAACAGGATCCTACTAGGCTTTAGGTGCCGATTTAAGAACACCTTTTCCATGATTTATGAAGACTAAATGATAATTGAATTGAGAATTGCTATTTGTATTAGCTACTACCATTCTCTTCTCTATTTATCCGTATGCTATGGGACTTATCTCTTCTCTGCTTTATCTTACTGTCTTTCTTCTATTTAATCCCTCTCCTATAGGAATTCTGCTTCTCCTTTGTCATAATCATGCACATAACATTCACCTTTCATTGCCATTCAGATGTAAAAGGTACACACCACTTCTGGTTTTTTAAATCCATTTGTTTGTGCACATGGATAAACCAAAGGCAATTGATATCTTCACAACACAAGATTTTGAGGTGGTCCGGAATCTATCAACAAAACGAAAACATATGGCACTCATCCTTAAGTCAGTTTCCACTTAGACCAGCATCTTCTACCTCTCATCATTAAAAAATGTTGGCAAATATTTGAACACCTCATCCAAATAAGCCACGTCTGGAGCTGGAGAGCGTAGCATAGCCTCCAAGCCCCGGTACAGAATTGCACCATACATAATGACACTCTAGTTCTATCACCACAACAGCGACCAAAGTAAAACTAAGAAGCTTCAAATGCATAGCAACACAAATGTACTTTGAAAAATGCATTTTTAATTAGTAAAATATTAGGAATGCCACATACCTTCAATCGAGAAACAGCTACAGAAATGGCCCTTCCAGGGGCCTGAAGAGCTTTATTGCGAACCTGCAGCAGAAAATTCATGTTCAAGAAGTGAAAAGGCTATAAAAGTTGCCATACTTGCATAGAATCCAGAGATAGAACCTGAATATAAAGCAGGGAAACAACTTTAGGCAGAAGAAGAACTGGATCAGTTTCAGCAGAAACTTGAGCTGTCAAATCCTGACAATAGCAATCAAAACAGACATCCAAATGAGTGCATATGTCATATTTCCATCCAAAGTTGCAAGTCACCCACTTGCAAAAGACCCAACTGCTAATAAGCAAAAATATAAATTACAGAGATTCATCACAATAGAACCAGTTAAAAAAAGCAATGGATCTAATATTGGATTTTATGTCACCTTTATAATCAACAAATAAAAATATCAATACTTGAACACTGTTAAAAAGCTGTCCAAAATAGCTTCCTCGATATTTTATAGGATGAGAAGATATGATACTTATAGTGAACTTCCCAAGTAAACACATTTGTGGATACGAGTAACTCTGATCTTTTTTTTTTCTTTTTTTTCCTATAAAAAGCATGCATACCTTGCGGTATGAGTGCAGAAGAGTTCTTTCCAATTTCTTGTCAAGCTTTTTCAAGAGCAACCCACTGAAAAAAAAACAGAATCCAAAATGTAAATGTCAGGTTCCGAGAAAAGAAGGCAGTTCACATGAAATTCTAAAACAAAATTATAATAATAGCACAAACAAAACTACCTCTCCTCTGCCACCTCTCTTAGTGAAGTCATGAAAGCTTCCACCCGCTGCTCAGTAGAATGATTGGGATTAAACATTGTACAAAAGTGCAAAAAGTAGATAAGATCAAATATCTCCTAGATTTTTTAAATTAAAGGCAGATGATGAGAGAGCTGGCTAGAGAAGTCTATTGGCAGTTGAATCCAATGATTTCAGCTGAAACATGCTCAGACTTGAATCAGGTCTACGGTGTAAAGAATTGATGAGTTAGCTACTAGTAATTTGTCCACCTGCCAACCCACCACATGAGAGAGAAAGAAGCAGGAGCATTACAATATTTTTCTTGTTAATTATAGTTTTCTTTTTCAGTTATAAATCCCTATATTATTTGGATTCTTCAGTGTCATGCCATTAGCATGTGGCTTATTTGATTAGAGATTTATTTTCCTTACAAGGATAAGATTAGGATTAGGGATTTTGACTATTATAAATGGGCTTTGTAGAACTATTTGACAGGATGTCTTTTGTTTCTTATCAACCTAATCAGATTTTAACAGTTTCTCTCTCAATACTAAACCTTATCATCCCGTTCCAACTTAAATTTTATTCATGTTTTACCCATCCTTTTGCTGTAAATGCTGATTTTGAGGTTTCTTTCTTCCCAACCTACATCAGAGCAAGAGAGGACCAGAATATTGTTGCAAGCAGACTAGAATATTCTTGCAAGCAGCAAAATATAGTTTTTCCTTTGCTCTCTCTAATCCCCCAACCCCAAGTCACATCAGCACCTCTCTGCTCTCTCCCCTCCACCCAACCAAAAAGGGAGCGAAGTGTTGAAGGACATGTTCTTCATTTAAATAACTCTTGAAAATGGAAAGAGCAACTTTTCACTAACAAGAACTGACCTTCCCTTCCAAAGCTTCAACTACTGCAAGAGCCTTTTTTGAAAGGGATCCTGGAAAGCTTTTTGCCTGCATGAGGAATGAGAGTACATAATAGAGGAGATCAATTAGCATATCCAAACTTTTGACCAGTTTCATAAAGCACAAAGCAAAGGCAGCAAATGTTTCATACAAGAGCAGTTCTTTCTGCAGAACCAAGCGTGATAGATTCTGAATTTGGAGACTCTTCAACATTAATTCCGTTCTTCAATTTGTTGTGCATGTCCTACATTTACATCAAGTCCAAGCATCAGACCATCCTTCAAATTATATATCTTAATTTACTGAAACCACATCAGTGGTAAGCAAAACAGAGGAATGGGAGCTACCAAGTTATGAAAAAGCATATCTCCAATAGAAGCAGCCATTGTTCTTAACAAATGCCTGTGCAAGACAGCCTGCAAACCATAAACAAGGCTTGTCTTTATTCCATTTCATCATAAAATAGCAAGTTGTTTGGGTGGTTAATCTATCCAATAATAACTTCTTTATATCAATTAATATAGGTAGGAAGAGGTAGAACTTACAGAGGTTGATTGGTCATCCTCAAATAAATCTAGTGCCTTTTCATACAGTTGCATATTTAAGAAAGCCTGCAAAAAGGAAGTTATATCTCAAAGAGTTGCCAGAATTATAAGAACCAATCACAGCTTCCATTACCAAGAAAGCACATTGTACAAAACACTAAATCAGAGGAATGTCAAAATACTGGATGTAGATAATTAATTTGCGATCATAACGGTGCAAACCTCATCAAGCTTCTTTTGTAAATTATCAAGCAGGTGCTTCATTTTCCCAGCATTTTCTGAAAATAATGTCTTTCTTTTCTCCTTTAAGGAACTAATTAACATAGGTCTCATATAGTTAGCCAAAGGTTCAAGAATTGTCTGTGGATCTTCCAAACCTGCCAGATCAGCTAACTTCACCAGTTAGAATATGATATGAAATCAACGCCAAATCAGCTGAACAATAGCAACAAAAAGGAATCATTAGCAAAATGAACAGACCTTGCTCTTCAAAATCAGGAACCAGAGTCAGGATCTTTTGCATTATCCAATCATCAGAAGGAATGTTAAGATCATCCTCTTGCGTTCTAGCTAAATCTTTCTTAGCTCCCTTTTTTGTATCAGACAGGACCAAAGATGCCTCCTTGCCTTTCCTTTGGTTTTTCTTAGATTTCAAAGGAATAATTTCCTCATCATCTAGAAGGATTTCAGTTCTTGCTCCAGATGATTTCCCCTTCTTCTTCTTTTTCTCATTTACTTCACCAGACCGGCCAGAATCAGTTCTAATTTTAGCTTCCATGACCAAATGAAAGTCATCACTCAGTATAACACCAGAGGACCCTGAGAGCCTAAAGACCTCCAGCTCTTTCTCCATCCGACCATAAACATCCTAGCAATAAAAATACATGGTTGCAGGAATCAGAATTCCACAGAGAGATCAAGCAGTTATAAACAACACATGCAAACCCTCAAATTGCAGGAGACAAGGTTGGAGGCATTGGAATCCCAATGAAAACAAAGAATAATATAAAAAAATGAATAAACTTGGTTCAACAATACACTGCACCCAAAATCAAAACAAATTATAGGAGCAAAACATGCATAGAATAGATCCACCAAGTGCACACAAAGCGGGAGAGGGAGATAGAGTAGGAGGGGTTTTGAGTGTTTCCAGGAAAATGATCAAAATAAAAGACTTCCAAAAATGAAAAGTGATAGATCAAATACAGCATGAAGAAAACCTAGAAAGGATTTTCATTATACATCTCTGACTTTACATTTTTAAAACATCCTGACCCTTACATAGCCCCACCAGCTGAGAGAATTAGGTCAATCTAGCTTGATAAGCCAGTAATACTAACAGGGCCAACTGGACACTATTGTCAGCACTCCTGCTGCTTCATGTATCTAAACAATGTATTTATTTATTTGTCCAAGTGAAAAATATATATAGCATATGTAACGGATGCAAGTGGACATGAACAACAATGAGAAACAATCTTTAAGTAGTTCAGAACAATTTCCTATTATCAATGGAAATAGTGAAACATAAGCAGTAAGCCCTTCTACCTTATTACATCAAATATTAATTTTAGAGTCAAACCTTGATAAAACCATTGCTAAATACATATGAATCCCCCAGGATCATTCCTTTATTACCCTGAAAAAAATCAGAAAGAAAATGAAAAAAAAATAATTCACTCGATGATAGAAATGAACAATTATTGCCATGGCAAAAATGTCACCTTGAGTGCTGACTGAACAGAATTACAATGCGACAAAATCTTAGAAGCATCTTGGGATCCAAAAGAAGTGGGTAATACAGAAAGAGAATCAATCCTGCAATCATCCATAAAATCAATGACGTCTTCACAATGTGCTCAAATAACCTGCATTCGCACATGTGCTAAGAGAAAATTCTGCTGTTCAAATGAATACCCATAAGAAATATGCGACTGAATTTTAAGTCATGTTTTTGTGAATAAAATAACAATAAATATCAATGATGATCATAACACATGCCATAGCTGCAGTGAAAACTGAAGCAGGTACATCAGAAGTAATAAGCAACCAATTGATAGGAGCACAACGTGATGAAAGGGAGCTGATACAATGATAGATGATGACAATAAACATGCTGGATTATTTTTAAGTCAGAGCAAATAGTATAAGAATAAAAAAACTAGAACAGTACTTTGTTTTCTCTTGATAGATGGAAAAATAAAGAATATGAAATTCAACTAGAAAAACATATATTATCAAATTTCAACCCTCAAATATGACCTGTCTATGACTCATATTGCATTAGGAAATAGTGGTATAATTTTATTATCTTCCATTTCAATTAATATGTGTCAAAGAAAACCTGGACAATTCTGTCATATTGAACCAAACCACAAAAATGAAAACAGCATACAAATAAAGATATCGAGAAAACAATTTCAATCAACAATCTGAAGCAAACCATTTCATAGTTATATTAAATCAACAAAAAGGAAAAAAGAGGAAAGAAAAGGTAAATATTGCCTCACCAGCTACTACGGTCTATAGCATCCTCAACAGCAGCATCCAACATCTCAATCATGGAGGGATGAGCAAATGCAGTTACCAGAGGTATACCTTCAGCATATCTGGACTATATTGGGTTTGAAGACCACAAATTTTGATAAGACAAACAAAGAAGAATTCTCAAGTATAAATAAGTTCTTCACCTAAATTCTATAAACTTGAAAGAAAACAAATCCAAATTTTAGACATAAATTCAACATAAGTACCTGCAAGAACTGAACAGGCTGGGAAATTCCAAGGTTTTGCAGAGTATCATAGCTGATAAAAGAATTCTGCAAGCGGGAAAATAACAAGTGATTAAGATGGAGATGATAGCTAAAAAATCAACATCCCTGGTGCAATAGGTTGGGAAAAAGATGATAAAAGACTGATCAACCAAGTCTTATAATTCAAAATACAGATTACATTCCAACCATAGAGACAGCAAACCATATGATCAAACAAGCTTTTGAGTAACATCATGTGTGAAACATGCAGAACATCAATATGGGTATCTAGAAATTACAAAATTAATATTGGGTAGGAGAATTAAGTTCCAAACCTGAGAAAAGAAAGAATCTACACACTCCCTTTGAGCAATGGCAAACACCTGTAGCACAATTAAAATCAATGAGGGAAAAAGCATGCTATTTAATGTGATAAAGCAACAAAATAAGTATTGAAGCAGTACACATGTTCCTCACCACCCACAACTAAATTCACTATCTCATAGGTTTTTTTTCCCTCAAACTATAAATATTTCCAGCCAAATTATCATGAAAACTGTATGCATCACAAGATTTACTAAAGAGAAAAAACTATCTTGGTTAAGTTAAAACTGTAGATAGTCCCCTTTAGATATTTCTTAATTTTATTGAAATGCTTACATAAATACTTCAGGAAAAAAAAAAACCTTCATTAGTTAACAGACAATCAACTGCTCTAATTCTTCAAGAGCTGAAGCCTGAATCAAGAAAATAATTTTTGAAGCATTTCACGTTCCTTAGCACCCACAACCAAATTCGCTATCTAAAAAAGATTAATCTCTAGCACGTGTGATATAAAATTATAAACCAATACCAAGAAATCATAAACATACAGTTGGTGTCCAATGAACTCCTGCTCGAAGTGATCCAAGAATCTCCCCTTCCTTCGCCAGCCCATTAAATAAGGATTGGAAAAATGAACTTTCAGTAGCCACACCACCAGCTCCATCCATTGCTTGCAACAACTGCTGCAGGGTTCCCCACAAAAAAGACAAATTTGTAGGAACGGTAACACCCCTCGCAGCACCACGAACCATGGCGCTAACACGAGTAACATAAGCTGGTGTATACAATTGTCCACCTTCAAGCCTACCTTTCACCTAAATGCCAATAAAATCTCAGCCAAAACTTTCAACTTCTTTTCCCTCCGACAACCATATCACATTCAAGAAAGAAACAAGAAAGATACCAGAGTTCCGAGGCGAGCTTCCAACATGGAAGCCACAAGTTCAGAGCCAACATTCAAGTTAGCTGCGATTTCCGCCAAAGAAATTTGACTGCATTCTTGAAGCCTCTCATTGATTTCTTCAGCAACATTGTCCCAATAAGACTGCGAAATAATTTCTCCTTGAATCAACATCAGCCCGCTCGGGTCATCCGAAACGACGCGTTGAGCTTGGTTCTCGACGTGATATAAATCAACGCCAGTAATATCCGCAAGATCTATCAAGGAAACACGCCCTAATTTCCTGATCTCCAACACCATTTCATGCCTCAATTGCTCCTTAGAAAAATAAAAGGAAAAATTAAGCAAAGAAAACAAGAAAAAGAAATTAAAAGTGTAAAAATCGACGACGACGATTATAATACATACAGGAGTGATGTATTCTTTGCCGGAGACAGTGTGGAGAAGGTTGAAATCGATGATGTGAAGCTCGTGGAGTTTTTGGACTAATTCGACAACGTTTCTTTCAGATAATCGGATGCTCGATTTTGCTTGCTGCGCGGACTCAAATTGTCTCGCCAATTCTAACAATTCTGCGTCCATTTTGATTGAATTGAATGGAGGAAAATCGATCGATCGAGAGAGTTTTGGTTTTCTGTTCAATTCAATTCCCTGTTTGTTTATTGCAGTCTGAGTTTGAAAAAATATGAAAATAAATAATGCTTTTTATTTTTAATATCATTTTAAAATTATAAAAAAAATACTAATAAAATATTAATTTAATATTTTTTAAAATATAAATATAAATATTTTTTAAAATCTAAAAACAGTAAAGCTCTCCTATACAGACCGGTACGGTACAATAGTCATGGGCCTTCAATTATGGCCTTCAACTATGTGCATCGTTAGCCTTGGTCTCCAACTATGAGTGGAAATAAAGATTTTTTTTTTCACTTTGTTATTTTATACATGATTTATTTATTAAATAATGTTTAAAGAGTGGTGTTTGTTTCCTCTCATCATATGAGATTTATTAATAATTTTTTAAACCAAATTTTCAATTAAATTTTATAACTGATGAATCAACCTATTTTGAAAAATTAATTTTAGTCTAAGTTTTTATTTAAAGATTTAAAAATGTGGTGATAATCCAAAAATAAATAAGCAGTGCTTATATTCATTCCAACATTCATAAGTTTGACAAAGAATTTTTATATATATATAGTTATGAATCTTATATGAGTTTTTAAGAAAAAAATACTTTTTTAAAATAATTTTTTATTTTGAAAATATTTAAATGATTTATTTTTTATATCAACATGTTAAAATTATTAAAATCATTAAAAAATATTAATTTAATATTTTTTAAGTTAAAAATACTTTTAAAAAACACTAAAAAAAAATAAAAACAGATATAAAAAAGAAAGAAAGAGATAATAAGGTGTCTATGCACTACCTACCTGGAACATCAGTGATTGAACTTCCAGCTTCGGCAATTTGTACTATTTCTGTAGATCTTTTTGACAACTGCTGATTTGTCCAGACATAAACTGATTCAAAATTTGAAGAACGACGCTGCTTCAGCTAACAAGTATACATGGTCAGATAACCAACTCAGGAAGCATGGCAGATTGGTGGTGGGAAATGTTCTGGTTTTGCAGCATAACATTTTACAGCTTCTTCATAGCAGTCATGATGGAGGACATTCTAGAATTCATGCTACCTGTTCATTTTACTTGTTCATTTTATCCATCCATAGCCATCCATTGCCAGCACTTGCTAGCATTTGTTTGTTGAAAAACGTACAA
>Ga0325402_1006416_pt1 | contig 11118 bp, 8 predicted proteins | sample PopdelMetagenome_22_FD_207212 | JGI IMG/M metagenome (GOLD analysis project Ga0325402, IMG submission 207212) | Populus deltoides microbial communities from Bellville, Georgia, United States - Xylem-PdKOR-R3 | ecosystem: Host-associated > Plants > Phyllosphere > Stem > Wood/Secondary xylem...
GCTTCATTATTTGGGCAATTAAGCTACAATTATGGTGTTATTCCAACCCTATTTTTTGCTAGCATTTTGTCTTTTTATTTTCGTTATTCTTATTGTGTATCCGACTGCATAAAAATCCATGAATGAAGATGAAAGAACTCTTTGAGATCTTTTAAAGCACACTTGTGTAAACTCATTTTTAATTTCTAAAATTGTATTTGGTTAGTATTCTAGGATAAAAATGATAAATATGAGAAAAGAACATTAGACAGATAAAAATTTAAAATAAATCTATATTTAAAATAAATTTTGTATTCTAAAAATAAAAAATATATGAACACATTCATATATCTCCCACTATCTTGACAAAATGCAATATAAGGATGTGCATGCATCACGTTCAGAAGAGGTGAGAAGAAGCAATCCTATGGTAGCAGAAATGAGAGCGAGGAAGCTAAATGAAAGAACTGAAAGGAGTTCTCATGGTCTAAACAATTGAGAAAATATGACTGAAAAGAAAGAACTGAGAAAGTTTAACTGAAGAGAGGGAGTTTGATAGATTTTGGCCAAAAACATTAATGGTAGTGTACAGGTAAGAGAATATCACTTTTATTCTCTCTTACTTGCTTCTGTCTTTTTTTTTTTTTTTAAAGGGAGTTTTATAAAATAATTATTAGGAAATCACTAATGAATTTCTCAACACCATAAAACTCTTTGATTTGGTCGTTAATTTTATTTTATCTCGTCTTTATTTTATTAATTTCTACAACCTTCTCTCATAATTTGTGCTCCATACCTTTATATCCATGGACAATATACATACCTTCAAGCCACTAGAGCTATACTCTCTCCCAATGAAATGTATAACGGTGTATGGAGAAGCCTTACTACAGTCGACGCTTACCATTGCCAAAGATACGAAGTTCCCGGTTGGGAAGTAACCCTCCCTTCACCTTTAATACAGAATAAGAGAAGCTTTACCAAGGTTGTGGGCGTGTCTGAACGACATAGATATCTTTTCCGACCACACATCCTTCCACATCCTGCGGGCTGCCAAACTCCCTTTCGAGGAAAAAGCCTACTGAACAGAGGCGCTGACCCAGTTGGTGACGGAATATTGGATCAACTGTTAATGGTTTCTTGCTGTAGTCTACAGTCAAACAAGTTACGTCGCCATCAGCAGGACCTGCACCGGATACCAGCATCTCCTCGCTGAAATTTGCAAATGCCAGTGTTCTCACGTGCCCATCAAACTTCCCGCATGAAAGGCGCCATGGAGTGCCTCTGGTGCCAGAAGCTAGGGTCTCACCCAGCCCAGGGGCAATCTCTGCTTCAACAGAGTTCTGGTCACGGTCAGTTGGGCTGAGTGTGTGGAGCACGAATGATAGATCTGGTGAAAGCATTTCTTGCACCAGAACTGCCATTGTGGCATCTTTCTGAGGCACACCAGCAGCTCGACGGCTTAGAACTGCTCTCCGTGTGTACAATGAAGCCCATACTTGGCTAACAGCATTTGCAAATGCAGTTGGATTTGATGGGCTAACATTCGGAATTGATTCATAAAGACCAGCAGCTGACATTCCAGCCAAGTCCTCAACATTGGCACTTGAGCGTACAATCAGTCTTGCATTGTCTGGAAACATTCGACCTATTCCATCAATGGTGTCTTTTGGGAGCTGCAGGGAAGAGATCAGTTCCTGGAGTTTAAAGCATAGCTTGTCAAGTTCGCCCCCATCCAGCCTAGCTGTTTCTATCTGTTCTAGAAATGACATGAATGTTTCCATAGATTTGCTATGCTCTAGTGCCAATTCCATAGAACCAAAAGGTATAACCATGCTCTTAGGAACTTCAAATGAAGCCAGCACACCTTGGTCACTGGAAACTGCCATTCAAAAAGCAAATCCACAAAAAGTCAGCCTCGGTACAGAAAACATGCAATAAAGGAGGTCGTCCAATAACTATTTAATTCCTCTAATTCACGAACTTCTTCCAAGTTTTAATCCATCTTTTACTCTCAAATGCTGCTCACTAAAAACAAAAAAGTTAAATGTTGTGTCAAGTATCACATGTACTTTTTGGTGGATCCCGTTGATGCAGCAGCAGTCAAAAAAACATTTTTAGGACTGTTTATTTTGGGAAAAAAAAAAAAAAACAAGGATAGATGTTCAATTTTTCCTAAAAGTATTTAATTGTATTTTTGTACTTGGGAAGGGAACTCCAATTCCTATTAGAATGATTCCTGGTGCCATTCGGTTTGATTTTAATGTTGTTAAACCTGATGAAAGAACTTCCCAAGGCGATTTGTGACATTCTAAGATCCCAGTGCCCAACGCAGTTATAAAAATCATATGTAAATGTGATGGTTAATAATGAGAATAAAGAAGGCAAGTGGTCGGCAAATTAAAATCCATATAGCAGGATGGAACTTAAAAGTACCACCCCTTCAGAGAAACTTAGCAAAAGGTGAAACACATTTCATTAGCGAAAAGGTAAACCATCTTAACAACCAACCAACATTACCCTTTTTCGAAGCTGCTGTCAAAGAAGCTAAACGACCACAAGCAGCAGCCTTTGCGCCTGATGTTTGTGCATCTGCATCTGTAAGTAGTATAAGACCTCCAGCAGAAACACCCTTGATAAAATTAAATATTTGTCAATTTTGATAAACCACATCTACTATAATCACAGGGCGGTTGAAGAGTTACAATTACATAAAAGTAATAGATAAGTTATTGTACCTTATTGGAGTGAGCTTTAACAGCAGACAAGAATGGATCATGAGGTCCAGGAGGTTCAACTGTTGCTGAACCGTTGCCTGAAAGATCTTCTGGAACGATATCATCTGATGAAGAGAGAGTTAGATTTACGCCAGTCAAGGAAGCTTCCAACCTGCAAACCACAGACATTAAAAACCAAGAAAAGGAAGAGGAAGAGGAAAAGGACGGAAATCAAACACAACCAAATGCTGCATATTTCTTCTAACCATCAAATTCAAAAACATAATGAAGACACGAGAATTGATTTCATATCATAGGTGTTCAGACAAACTAACCTCACATTTTTTCCAGTAAGCTTTCGCATATCAGCAACTTTATCATCATCTTCACATGTCACAAAGACAACCCTCTCCTGCAGAAAACCAATTCCATTAAAGTTCACCTTTATTTATACATATTTCAACAGTCTGTGATGACTTGAGATATTTAGAATTTAGTGAAGGAACTTGCTTGACGAGCCCTAACACCAAGATGAGATAAGTGAGGCAGCTCTTGCAGAAGTATAATTCCCACTATGTTACTGCCAGCAGCTGTTACCTGCAAGATATACTTGTATATTAAGTGAGAAAGCTCACGTGTACTATGATGAACAAGACATAAAATATATCGAGATGAGAGACATTTAAACCTCTTCATCTCCATCAGCTTTGTTCACCACAAGAACAATAGGTCCTTCTATTGCCGATGGCAATGATCCAGGCACAATGCTCTCAACCTATGACACAGCAACTGAATGTCATATTGACCAACAATTTTGTAAAGATGTAATGCATAAACATGGATTTATAAATTTAACATTGATGAGAGCATGTAATACTAAAAGCTTTTGTTGCAATTGATGTGTTTGACCAGGATCTTAGAGGCCAAAGACAACTTCATGGGGAACTATGGCATTTACCAATTTTAAGATCACTGAGCATGAAAACCAAGGGCCATGGTAATTCCAACAGGCCAACAAGCAAGGACACACCAAAGTTTCTTTTCAAAGTAAAAAAAATGAACAACTATTCCAATTAGCCACTACACTAAAGAATCCTTGCACAAACATAGAAGGGAGATGGCTTCAAAAGAATGGTTTTGAGAACACAGGTATGATAGCTGATCCAGTTAGCTCAGCAGCTGCAACATTGATTCAGCTGAGATTTACTTGGTTGGAACCAAAATTTCAACCAGCTTGATGAATTTCAGTTAATTGCCCTTTATCACAAATAAGAAAAAGATTTTATTAGAAAGGAAAACCTAAGTTACAACAAGGAGAATGATGCATTCTCCACCCTGAAGATAAATAAATAAATAAAGGAAAGACATATCAGAAGGCCAAGAAAATAATCACACACCCCAAAAGTACCATGCAGGGTACCGATAAAGAGGTCAGGAAACTATCATACACCTCAAAAGTTATCTCATAAGCAAGGGTGCTTGAAATTATGAAGTGCTTTCCATCCACAAGCACCATAAAGTGGTAACTCTGACTTGAACCCGGGAATAAACAGCATTATTGTACATGGTCATTCTGGGCCTTTATCTAACTTCTTGTCATTCAGATGAGTAGCCATCATTGGCCCAACTCCCGAGAACTATCTTTTTCCCTCTTCTCCTTTTCCTCTTTTACTTTTTTCTTCCAGGGAAATGGAAGAATAGTGACACCAAAAACTAAGGTCGATGCATGAGCACAGAATTAGGCTGCTTATCGGCTCGCTAAACTTCATTAGTGACATCTCTCAAAATTAAATTTTTTATCTTAAGCAAAAATGATAAAGTTAGGAATCCACAAATAATTACTAATGCTATTTTATAATATTGGTGTGCTTCCTATTAAAAGCAATTGAAGCAAAAATGATCAAGGGTACCTGTACTAATGTGCCACTAGCAGCTCCAGGAACAAGAATATCCCAACCATGGGAACCAAGGGTACTTCTAACCGCTTTCAAAAGCAGGGTACAAAGTTTTGAAACCTGAAAAATTACCCTACATATGAAATCTACCAGTTAGAAGGTTACAGTATTTCTATAAACAGTAAGATATTCATATGGTTTTGAAATCAGTAGCACAAAGTATTGATAGATTGTGCAAGCCTATCTAGAAGATCATATTCTTTAGGATTACAAAAAATGTCTACATACCCAGCACGAATCTCAGCTTCAGTATACGTCCTTATACTGTTTTCAGGAATTCCAAGTGCTTTTCCAAGCATCTGCAAGGGTCAGGGAACAATTTTAATCACAATTCAGAGTCTATTTATAACTCTAATGTTTTTCCGGTAGTTCATGGATAGCATCCATGAAATAATTTTAGCACTCTAAAGCCATGATTTATTAAGATAGATTGTTTTCAGCAAATCTAGCTCTGCAAATTGTCAGCGTTCATGAACCCCATCAGGTAAAAAAAAATGCATTCTATTTTATTTGCTCGTATTTTCCTTTTGACATATGTCAAAGTAATTCATCCACCTTCTAAGTAATTTACAGGGCAGTAATAGACTTTCCAACATTATTCCTATTAATTTCCACTAGCAAAAATACCAATTCTCAAAATATAAGTTAATATGTTTTCCAACGAAAGGGTAATTTTGAAAATGTGTGTTTGTCAAAGTGATACATGATATTTATTAAAAATTAGAAAGTAAAAATAGAAAAGTAAAACGGGATGGAGAACAATAGAAGTATTAATCCAACAAGAAACCAGGAATATCAAACAGCAGATGTAGATGTGGTCCTAACAAGGAAAGAAAAAAAAAAACAAAAGGAGAAAAGGAGAAAATTAAATCTTATACCTGCACTCTTTCTGGAAATGTTTGAAGAAGAGCTTCAGAATATTCCTCGGTGAGCCTTCTTGCTCTATCAAGAGTAGCTTTAAGCCTTAGTACCCAAATTATCTTCCCATCTTCACTTCCTTTATAGTAATAGAAGAAGCCAAGAAAACGAAGTTAACAATAGCACATTCACTGGACGTGAAATGTTTCCAGCACTAGAGAACTAACAAGTACCTTCCTTTTCAAGGAGACCTTTCTCTTGCCAGGCAAGAAGCTCGGCTCCAATAGCTTCACATTCTTCTGGTTTCCAACCAGATAAAGCAAGTTGATGAACACCAACAATCAGCGCACCAAGTGGGTCACTCCAAGAGCTTATATTCTTTGACTCCACATTGTCTGCAAGCCATTTAGCCCCTCCCATAGCTTCAAGTGCATTGAGAAACCTATACGGACCAATAACATCCAACCCGTGCATGAATTCCAAACAGAAAACTAAAGCAAATCTTTATAGGCTAAATCAACTCCAGAATGGAAGAAAATTAAGTATATCTATCCATCAGTAAATTAGGTCATTTGAACCACTACCAGTGTTTTCATTTGCAGCTGAAAGAGTATGACATGCATGAGTGGAATCACTTAAAAGCTCTTTTCACCCAGTAAGACATCAAGATGCCACATCAGAAAATATTGTGGTCATGCTGGTCCCAGGAAAAAATTTCAAATAGCTTTTTCCTTACATGATTTGTGTTATCCTGCAACATAAAAATATAGTCTCCCAAGGCATAAGACTTTTTTTTCTGCAGATTCTTCAAGGCGATTTGGTACAGATCATGGAATCTTTTTTTGAAGTACCAAATGTTGTGAAATACAAGTTAATGTATGGGTTGGTGAGCGTCAAACAAGCAAAAAGCATGGCCAGATGCCATTTATCCAAATAGTACAGTTATATGTAAGAATTGACAAAAGGATTTATGTGATCATGTCTAGGAAAAAGCATAAGGCATCTTAAGTAAACTAAGACAGAGTCTTGCATACCTGCTTAGAAGAACAAAAGAATAGTCTTCAAGACCAATCTCACATAGACGCCACTGTAAAGAAACCCAAATATTACAGTTATATGTAAGAATTGACAAAAGGACTTATGAGACAACAAAAAAAAATAAAAAAGCAATCATCAAGGGCAGAACCATCAAACTCCAGCCACTGTTTGCTAATTTCAAGCTCTTGCTAAATGATTGCTGAGCATGAGCTCACCTTTTGACGCATAGCTATTGCAGCATCAGAAGCATCATTCCCGATACCACTTTCAAGATCTTTTACAATTATATCTCTCAGAGCATTCAGGGATTGCATAGTTTTGATCAGTTCAAAAATAGTGCGTGATTTTTCTGCAGAATCCAAATTCTGAAAATACAAACAAGTCTCTCGTAAATTTCTGTGCAAAATTAGAATTAATAAAATTAACCAATGATGTTGAATTAAAACTAGCAGTGCCTTAAACTATCGCATGACTAAGCACCAAGGTTGAATTTATAGAAGTACAAAAGATTTCATCATTAGGGACATAAATTCAAACATAAGAGATCCTAACATATGTAGCATGACTGTGATTCAATGAATGTACAAAGTACAGGCATAGAGCCAATGAGACAGATTAGGTTATTAATGAAATGTACTTGTTATCATGTGGCAACTTTATACAATTCATAATAATAAAGGAGAACCAAAATTAAAAGGGGACGATTTACCTTTTTGCAATCCATAAATAATGTAAGAGCAGAACAGCCCCTTTCATCCAAGGATTCTCTAATTGATACAAGTTGTTCAGCAAGACTGCAAAGCCAAAATTTAAAAAGAAAGTTGAATCAACAAAAACTAAACCAGTCAAGAAGTTGATCCATTTAGAAACTAGTTGAAATGAATAAAAAAGAAAAAATAAAATAAAATGTTCCTTTCTGATTACAGTGTTTTAGATAAATTTATAAAACAGATTGTGGAAAAACCCCTAGTTCTATAAAAAACCTCAACAAATGAAAACTGGTTTATCACATGCAGAGAAGTTCTCCTCATAAGTCATACCACATTCCATAAAAATGATCCATGGTAGATAGCATGAATATGGACAAGATGATGGGCATGAAAAAGGAGTTAATATAAATTGCTGAGCCAAAATAATGTTCTTTATCCCTTATTTTCCTCCTCTTGAATGGTTGCTTAGAACCGAGGACCTATCGACAATGTTAGGATAATCAGAGGTTTAAGAGTCATAACCCAACCTTCCTGCATTGAAGAAATCTTTGAGTTCACGATGGAATATTTTGAATTGTTCAACAAATGCTTCACTATATTCCCCAGGGTTCTTTGTAACTCTTGCAAGCATTGCTTCAGTAGCAACTAAATCTTCAGGGCCAGCATTGCGATGAAGTTTGTTTTGTATTGTATGTTTGATTTCTTGCTGGATGTGAACAAAAAAAAGAAGAAGAAAAAATGAAATCAACACCAGTTATTTGATTACAGCAAAGATTACTTACCAAGTGCTATGTGATGTATCATATAACCTTAAGGTCATGAGGAATGTCGCCCCGATGAGCAATATCTCTAATCCGAGTAAGAGGAACAGATGCTGTGAATTCTGCCTTGAATGATGGCAAACAGGGATGGATTTTTCGAATAACAAGCACTTCCTGAACATTAAATTCAAAACTTGTAATTAAATAAAAGTAAGAATTTTTTAACAGGTCAAATGGGATAGATACACATGAATAAACCACCAAAAACCAGTAACATATAAGATGAAAGTGCAGAACATGAAATACACCACAAAAAACCATTAACATAAAAGATGAAAGTGCAGATAAAGTTCACATTTGATTGTGAAAGATTTTGATGGTCATGTTATCATTGAGTATATGAAATGAGACAACACCCAAGTTCAAGCATAAGCCAGTTTGCACCAGCCCTGCCAGTCATCCGTTCCACCCCCTCCCCATTTCTTTTGCTTGATAATTTGTGTTGTCTTCAGTTTCAGCAAAATTTCCAATGCTAGCAACAGAAATATACATCATTATATTAATCAGACATTAAGGGCGTTAACTTCAACTATTTTGCTACCGTGAGCTCCCATTGTAAGAAAAAACATAAATTATACCATCCAAAACATAACCCATTGTAAGAAAACACATAAATTATACCATCCAAAACATAAAACAGAACCGCAGGTCACTGGCATACAGGGACCACTGCTCAATCCTTCCAAGTCAATAGGTACTGAGAGATAGACAAACTAATTGCACTGTCATCAAAAGCACTCTGAAAACCAATTCAGGACAGCCAATAACGCAAGTCAGGAATCCTAAATTTAGGCAGAACTTTCACAATATATTTGCCCGGACACCTCTATTTTCTTCTTAGATTGGTATTAGGATTTTGTTTTTATGAGAGGTTTATGTTTCTGAGTTTGTAATTGCTTCACTGCCTACATGAAATGTCACTCTTAAATATTTAAAAAACAGGTAATATCGATTGATCCACTAAAGTTGAGTTTGAGAATATGATTCTCTTTTCATTTTTTGCTTCTTTGCTTGTTCTACATCAGTAGTCTTAAATGGATAAAGAAAATGCTACTTTGTTGTTGATATTTAACTTTACTTTACAATAAACAAAATGCAATCAGATCAGTGCAATCCTTATGAGGTAAGGGGGGGAAAAGATGAAATGCTGTCAAATTTTGATACATCTGAACCATGAAAAAAAGAATGATACGCTACCTGGGCTGAAGTATCTCTCCTTGAAGACACCCGTTCTAATTCCTGGAATATAAGCCTGGAAATTTCAGCATGCCGATTTGGCCGGTGATGACCTCCATCTTCAAAGCAAGGAACTTGCCCTGTGTTTATCCACTGCATAAGAGAAAGATCTAAGGAAAGCATGGATGGAAACAAAGTTCCAAAGAGTAAAAGATTCTAAGGTTATAAAGCAATACCTTCAAATAGATAGCAGAGTCTATTAGAGCCTCCAACCGGTCCTTACTCTGAAGACTTCCAACTAGTAGCTCACACACAACTTCAAGCTGTTAATGAAAAATCAATGAGGTGTTAATAGACATAAAGGAGTCCTTGACTTAGCTCATAAATCATGAATTACAGGCTTATACAATGAAATAATTGTTTCTGAATTTACATACATTCACACATACGGTGACATAAAGTAGCCATGACTCTGTATTAACTAGATGTATTCAGATGATGACAAAAAGAAGCATCTAAGTGAGCAAACCACGGAAGACAATAACAATTACACACTGAACAACCAATGTCAATATGCCTCAGTCAAATGGTATGCAGGATGAGTTGTCACAATCCTGCCATTTCAGTTGCTGCTTCAATCTAGAGCAAGTGCAAGAAGCATGAGTCATAGACTATAGGGTCCATTGTTAGAATAATTATCTGTTTTCTAATGTTCAGTTTTTGTCCATGAAATTTGCAATGCTTAAAATTTGTAACGGATTACCTGTACCATGGGTGCATGATTTCACTAAAACCAACCACCCCATCTCATGCATTGATGCACAAAAACTTTAAAGGAAGTTCATGGTTAATTATTTCAAGACTAGGGTTGTAGAACATGGTGAGTTAGGGACTTAGACATTGAAAACAGATGGGAAAGTATGACAAATTGAATTAAAACAGAATAAAACTACTAGCCTCACAATAGCAGATTTAAGGAATCACTCCTTTAATAACAAGGAAAGCATCACACATAACATAATAAGCAGAATGCTGCACAATTCTCCACTGGAAGTGAAAAACTACAAAGCTTGTTTGTAATGCTGGAGTTATTTGCTAACCATCCTAACGGTACTTGGATTTTCTAATTAAATATAGATCTAAATTGGAAAAATATAAACTAAACCCTCCTACTGGAATTCCCAGCAATTTGTATAATGACAGAATTTCCCTTGATGCTAATAACTTGAATGTAGCCTCCTCTGGAGCTCAAAACAGCCTGGAAAACTTCAACCAACTCCCACAAAGAATCATCTAAGCTTTTATCTCATAGAATTAAAGCTCGGGGCTTGAACATTTGTCTCCTATTCATAGCTTAAATATATGTCCAAATTCAAAGCTAAATTCTTATGCTGCATCATACATCAAATACAAATATTCTGTTCTGAATAGCGTGGACGGTATGTGTATATGGATATTTTGCATTCAGATACCATGAGCACACATCACTAGAACAATCTACATTATTTGCATGATTTCAAGCACATAACCAAAAGATAGAGAGAGAGGATTTATTTGTGCACTAAAGATGTTTTTCTTACTCACGGCAGGACATGGAAAATATTCTTAAATATATTTTCTGTTCTCCGTCTCAATCTGTGTCTCGCTTTCATTACAATCTCCAGAATTCTACAAATCGCATAATCAGCTATGCCATTGACTAACATACACATGCTGGCAAGCTGATCTTATATATATAAAATAAAAACAGTAATCGCAAATTATTTATAATTATATAACAATTTCAATTCTGTATTTATCATCTAGAGGTTGATAAAAATATTGGTTTGGATGGTTGTTGAAAAATTTCCATGAAATCCAAATT
>Ga0325402_1006418_pt1 | contig 11118 bp, 3 predicted proteins | sample PopdelMetagenome_22_FD_207212 | JGI IMG/M metagenome (GOLD analysis project Ga0325402, IMG submission 207212) | Populus deltoides microbial communities from Bellville, Georgia, United States - Xylem-PdKOR-R3 | ecosystem: Host-associated > Plants > Phyllosphere > Stem > Wood/Secondary xylem...
TAAAATTAAATGCTAAGATCCAAATTTGAAATAAAATCAATCGGATGAAGGTCACCATCAAATTAAGTTTAAAATGCAAGTTGATATTAGTTCATTCCAAATCTTGATGAGGGTGGAAAAATCGTCGGTAAAATTAGGTTTGGAAAACTTAGTGAGCTAATGACATTTACAAGAAAAATAATCCAAAGCTTAAGCCAGTATAGTTTTAGTTCAAGTGACAATAATAATAAATATTCTTTAGAGTTAAATGTTCATTAAATCTTGTACTAAACTTATGTTGTCCGGATAGATGAGCCCAGACAAATCTTTACTCTATAAAGATGAAGCTCTATTTATATAGATTTTCTTAAGATAAATATCTAGGATATTTATAAACATATTTATGAAGGTGTGTGTATTATACAAAATATTTGTTTAGTTTTTTCATGTATTATCAGAGCCCTTCAAGTCTTGCAAACATATGTGCTTGGAAGACTTAACCTATCAAGAGTGGAGAATAAAATACTTATAGTGGGTAACGTTACCTTTTGTGTATCATCAGACCCTCCAAGTCCCGGTGAAGCCTTTTGTGTGTACAGTCCTGAATCTACCATGAAAGTAGTTTATAGGCATAGTTGTGGTGCGTAGTTGTGGGTGTAGTTGTAAGAGCCGTTGTATACATAGTCATGGGCGTTGTCGTAGGTGTAGTCATGTATAGTTATTGGCAGCCACAAGGAGTATTCATGGGCGTAACCTCTAGCATAGCCACGTGAGGGCATGACCATTGGCTTACCCCCTAGCATGTCAATAGCGTAGCCGTAGACATAGTCGTTGGCATAGTGTTGTTGCATCGAGGTTTTGTCATCCTTAAAAAAGAGCCTTTGAAAAATAGGAATGAAGTGATTTTTTGCTAAGTTTCCTGCAAACGGTGCAAAGTGACGAGGCTGGAAAAATTCTCAGTAAAAAGATTGGGGGCGCTTTTTATGGCCTGATAAAACTAGACATGGAAGATTTGGTGAGCTCGACAACACCTTTAAGAATATACTCTAAAGCTTAAATCAGTATAATGTTTGTTCAGGTGATGGTGATAATAAATATAATTCTCTAAGTTTAAATTTTTTTTAAGTGTTGCTTAAGTCATGTGTAATACTTGTGTTTTTCATTAGACTTATGTTGTGTAGAGAGATAAAATCTAGCAAACCTTTAATATAGAGAGAATATGCTTTATATAGACTTTTCTAAAATAAATATTGTCGCGGGGCGCGCGACGTCGTCTGGCGACGGCGGAGGCTCTCTGTCGTGCCTCCTGGTGTGAGGGGTGTTGTGTGTCGGAAAGGTTTTTTTGGATTTAATCATAAATTATGATTAATGTTTAGGAGTCGCCACCTAGTATTATGGTCACTAGGAACCTATGGTCTGCGAGAGTTTGAGTAAGGGACTGGTTGTGCAAGGGGAAGACGTCTCACCCCCACTGCACCCTACCTAAGGTAAGCTGCATTGTTGTTTGATTGTTTTTTTTTTAAGTCGGGTTTTTATTCTTTGGTCTTTTCTAAGGCTCAAGGCAGATCTCTCTTCATGAGAGAGTCTCTACCTTATCGGGTTAAATCCTAACTGTTCTAAAGTCTGAATTTTAGAATCGTATTTTTACACCTTATATCTTTAATACTTGAGGGTGTATTTTATCGTGTAATTTTACACCTCACAAATATTAAAGTCTACATTTGGATCCTAAAAAGAAAAAAGAAAAAAAACATTTTTGACATGTTGGCCAAACCCTAATGGATAATCATAAACTGGTTACGATATCCATTATTATTTTTTTTAACATGAAAAAGACGCAATTTTTGTTTTTTTAATGAAAAATATGCTTGGAAAATTTTTAGGATTTGGCCGTATGCAACAAAATATTTTTTCTTTTTGAAATATTTTTTTTTTAAACATTTCGGAGAAAACCAGGTATTTTAATACCGGATTTGTATTTTACAGTGTAAATATACAACCCGATATTATGCATAATTGGTAGAAAAATAAACGAGAAAAATCACAAATGTTTTTTTAAAGTGATTTTTGAAATTTTTTTAGATTTTTTTTTAATGGGGGCCGGGCCAGACCCAGCCATTTGGGCTGGGCCAAAACTGGCCCGGCCCAAAGACAACTTAATTATTCTGTCGCTGCATGCAGAAATGGATGGATTCTGCATGTAGCGGCCCCGACGAAGAAGGAGGAGGCAATGCAGGGAGGAGAACCACCTAAGGTGGTGAGGGTCTTTGGTCGTGCTGGTGGAAACGTCGGTGGGGTTGGCTGCAGGTGGCTGGAGCGGAGGAAGAGACGTTGACGGCGAAGGAAGCAGAAGAAGAAAGTCTGCAGCGGGGAGAAGTAGGAGAGGAAGGAGAGGAGAGAGATGCGGTGTCTGCTCTACCACAGGTAAACGTCTGTTGGTGCAGGAGAAAGGTTTCTATGGTGGATATGTTGGTGGGAAGACCAGTGATAGTGTGCTGCCAGTGGTTGCAACGGTGGAGGGAGAAAGAAAAACAGAAAAACAGAGAAAGTGGCAGAAACCGGGAAGAGGCTGATTTTTTGGCTTATTTTGGACCCGATTTTCTCCTCCCTCAGGCCATCAAATCTACCTCTATTTATAGGCTGTGGAAGAGGGCAATCTTTTTTACACTAGAGAAAAATTTCAGCCCTTGATTCGGATGAGAAGAATCCCAACCGTTGGCTCAAAGTAGGCATGGTGCACTGTCAAATTGTCAAATCTGCAGCTGCAGGCTGCCTGAGTTGGCCTCTTTGGGGTGGTGCCACGTCCGTTTATTTGCCAGTGTGCCGGTGAAGACCATACCCTGACGTAGAGGGATGTCTGTTGATCAATTGCGTGCAAGTTTTGGCAATTTTGGTGGACGTTAGGTGCATTAAATGCACCTGCAAAAGAGGTGACCGGACCAGATTTTCAGGGAAAAAAATAAGAAGATAATGAATAGTGTTCAGGATTCTGTTTTGGCCAAAGTTCATTTCAGTCCTTTCTCTTTCAATTGGTTTCAATTGGACCCCTAATTGACCCTAAATATTTGCAATTAAGCCCCTGGTGACCTTCAATTGGAACCCCAAAGTTACGCACCTTTTGCAATATGGTCCTTGGTCTAGGATTTTGTCAATTTAACCCCTAATTGACCATCAAACTTTCAATTTCTTCAATTTCACCCCCGGTTTTTGTCAATTAAGCCCCTCAATTGTGGCGTCTTTTGCAAATTGGTCCTTAGCTGCAAATTTCTTCAATCCAGCCCCTAATTAACCTCAAAACTTCAATTTTCTTGCAATTTGGCCCCTGATTTCAATCAATTAACTTGGTAAAAATTAAATTTGGTCTCTTAAAATTCCAATCTCCTCAATTAAGTCTAAATTAGGCTCCCAAACTTAATATTTCACCAATTAAGCCTCAAATAAAATTAATTCGACCCATTTAAAGTATAATTAAGTCTGTGCACTTAATTAAACCCTTCAATTGGACCCAAATTAATTCTTAAACATAATTAAAATTTAATTTGGCCCATGATTAAATCAAAATGGCCTATTAAAAATTTAATTATGTCATTGGACTTAATTTTTATGCAAATTCATCCAATAATCATTTAAATTAACCTTGAATTTGCATTTTGTCGTCATTTTTTAGCATAATAGGGTACACTTAGCCCTTGAATTTCCTCCAAAAATTGCAGCTTGATTTCCTGGCCTGCCTTCTCCACGTTGCCAACCTTTTATTTATTTATTTATTTATTTTTAAAAAAGTGAATTTTTGGGGAATAACCCAGAATTGGGTTATGACAAATATTTTAAGAAATATCTAAGATATTTAATATAAATATCACATAAATATCCAAGATATTGTAAGATATTTAATACAAATATCTTATAGTTATTTAGAATATTTATAGAGATATTTATGCATATGTGTACATTATATAAAACATACATATAGTTTTTTCATGTATCATCAAATCTAATTGTAGAATATGAAATATATAAAAAATATTTAAAGCCTTTAATTTTTGGGACCGAGCATAGTTTTGGTGTTAATTTCATTATTGATTTTATTTCAAGTCAAGCAAATCAAATTAGGTTAGATTGAAAAACAGATAATTCAATCCTTGACTATTTTTTAATATGTGTCAAAATTGTATTCATTCACTTGCATTTTAGATTCAAGGAATATGATAAGATATAAAGAAAAGAATATCATAAGAGCCAAATCCGATCAAAATGTTGATAATTACCATGATGATATAGTTGGCATAAGACCTAAGTGTATACATCTTTATATATATGCTCACGAGATGGCATGCCCGCACCCTGCCGCGAGCTTATAAAATAAATGTACCTGATAGTGTTATAATTGTGAACCAGCGTTAGATAAGTAATAAAAACTAAATATATGATGAAGCCAATATTTCATGACAGATAAAAAAGTTGTGTTAGTGATCAAAAACTTAGAGACAGAATAAAATGATTTGTAGCAATCCACAGTGTTTTGTGAGGAAAGATACTGTGTTTTCGCCACATGATTTTACTTTTTTGTTAATAAAAAGCAAAAAAAAATTACAAAGCTAAATTCTCTACCAGCTTAATATTAAAAAAAAAACCAACAAAGATAATATTGGAAGGAAAAAAACCTATGAAAAAAAACGTTGTATCAATTGACAATGTTTTGTGAGAAAAACTACAGTGGTTTCTCTAATAAAATCGACAAAGATAATTTTAAAAAAAATTATAAAAAAACTATTTAAACAAAAACTATAGCAATTCACAGTGTTTTGTGAGAAAGTTACAACGCTTTCCCTATATGATTTAGCTTTATTGTAATTATAATTCTTAACCAACTCAATATTAAAAAAACATCGACAAAGATAATTTTGGAAAAATCATATGGGAAAACACTACAAGAATTCACAGTGTTTTAAAGAAAAAAATCATATGGGAAAAAATCATGTTGGAAACACTGTAGCAATTCACAGTGTTTTGTGGTGAAAGCTGCAGTGCTTCCCCACATTATTTAGCCTTATTTGTAATGACTTGTAATTGTAATTCTCAACTAGCTCAATATTAAAAAAATAAAATTAACAAAGATAATTTTGAAAAAATCATGACAAAAAAAAATCATGTTGAGAGGCACTCTAGCAATCCACAGTGTTTTATGAGGAAAGCTACAATGCTTTCCCCACATGATTAAATTTTATTACAAAGTTAAATTCTAACCAGCTTAATATTAAAAAAATAAAATCGAAAAAGATAATTTTAGAAAAAAATATTACAAAAAAAAACACAAAAGAAACTGGAAAAAAACTGTGTGGGAAAAAACACTATGGTAATTCACATAGTTACAATAGGTAATTCTCACCTATTGTAATTATAATTTTTCACCAGCTCAATATTTAAAAATAAATCGTAAAAGATAATTTCAGAGAAAATCATCAAAAAACAAAAACAAAAAAAACCATGCGGAGAAACACTGTGGCAATCAACAATATTTTTTTAAAAATTACAAAATTAAATTCTCAATCAACTAAATATTAAAAAAATAAAATCAACAAAAATTTAAAAAATAAAAAAATAAAATAGAAAAATCACATGGGAAAATATCGTAGTGATCGACAGTATTTTAAAGGAAAAAAAATATAAAGCGAAATTTTTAACCAGCGCAATATTAAAAAAGTAAAATCAACAAAGATAATTTAAAAAAAATAAACAAAAAGAAACAGAAAAGGTTGGAAAAAAATGAATGTAATTTTGAAAAAAAAAAAAAAACAGAAAAATGGAGGGGATTGGAAAAAAATGAAAAATAAAAAAAATAAAAAAAACACACTGTAATTACTGTTACAATTCACAAAACTTTAGCTGGGGGTAAATAATGAATTACCCACACCCTTTAGCCCTTTAGCGCTTATTACTTAATGGATACAAAAAACTATCATGCAATGCACATTCCATCTAACCATGAATGATGAGCTTAATTAATTGCACAAGGATGATGCACCGCTCGTATAATTAAATTATACAATTAAGCAGTTTTAATTTTGCATTATTATGCATTGTTTACTTTAAGTCGGCCCAGGAGCTTTACTCTATAAATACAAACTCAAAGCCATGATTTTAGTGATTTGTATGGCATGATCAAATCCTATCCAAACATTGTTGTTTTGATAAAAATGATTGATTTAATGACTCAAAATTGACTTAATAATCCGATGATTAACCTTGTGATCCAATAACCTAGATTTCTTTTAATATTATTTTTCAAATATTCCTCGAAACCAATATGATAACTTTTATTTAAATATATTAATTAACAAGAAACTAAAATTGCTTAGTGTTTCATTGTGCAAGTACACAGTAAAATATTGAGCAGTCTTCTTTCTTTTTTTTTTTTGTTTTTTTGTTTTATTTTTTTGTTTTTCTTTTTTTCTTTTTCTATGCCTTTATGGGTTTTTTTTTTCTTTTTTCTTTGTGTTTTTTCCTTTTAATGAATTTTTTTTGTTTAATTTAGTTTGTTAATGTTAATTTTTTTATTTAGTTATCAGATTTTCATGACACGAATCCTGGGTTTGACGGGTTAACCTGATTTGACGAGTTAACTCGAATTTTTTTTTGCTTTTTTTCTTTTTAATTAATAACATATACTAAAACTATTTAGTGTTTCACTATGCAGTACATCGTGAAACGCTAAGCTGTTTTGTTTTTGTTTTTAATTTTTTTTTGCTTTTTTGTATTTTGTTATGCCTTTGTTGGTTTTTTTTTTGTGTTTTTTTAATAATTTTTTTTTTAATTTAGTTTGTTAATGTTAATTTTTTTTTTAGTTATCAAACTTTCATGACACGGATCCCGGGTTTGACGGGTTAACCTGGTTTGACGAGTTAACCTGAATTTTTTTTCTTTTTTTAAAGTTTGACGAGTTAACCCAGAATTTTATTTTTTTTTGCTTTTTTTCTTTTTAATTAATTTTTTTTGTTTATTTTTGTTTTTTAATGTTAAATTTATTTCTATTTAATTATCAGACTTTCATGACACGTATCCCGGGCTTGACGGGTTAACCCGTCAATTTGTTTTTATATTTAGTTATCAAACTTTTATAACATGAATCTTAGATTTGACGGGTTAACCTGGTTTGAAGAGTTAACACAGTTAATTCATATTCTTTTCTTTTTCTTCACTAGTTTTTTGCTTCCTGTTATTTTTTTTCTTTGTTTTTTTAATTAATCTATTTAATTATCACACTTTTATGACACGACGTTGCAGCCAGACTCACATTCAAGGCTCTTGGGTCCAGTGTTGCAATCAGACTCACTTAAACTTGAGTCATGTAAGTTTAATATTATTATTAATATTATAAATATTACTCTTGGGTCAAGCGTTGCAACTAAACTAAAGGCTTTCCGGCATATCTTTCAGAAAAACCTAACAATCTTAGATCTTAGCATTTTTTGATATTTTTTATGCAAGGAAAAAAATTTAACCCGTGGCGCGTGCCTTTTTTTTCTCCTTTTCTTCTTAAGCCTTTTACTATGGATTGCACAGTACAATCCACAATGAAAAAGCTAATGCTTTTAGTTTTTTTTTTCTTTTTTTAATTATATTTTTTAATTTAATTTCTTAATATTAAATTTTTTCTATTTAATTATCAGATTTTCATGACATGGATCCCAGGTTTGACGGGTTAACCCAGTTTATTCAGATTTTTTTTCTTTTTCTTGATTAGTTTTTTTTCTTCCTGTAGGTTTTTTTTTCTCTTTGCTTTTTCCTTTTTAATTAATCTTTTTTTAATTTATTTCATTAATAATAAATCTTTTTTCTATTTAGTTATCACACTTTCATGACACGAATTTCAGGTTTGACATGTTAACCTGATTTGGCGGGTTAACCCGGTTGATTCAGATTTTTTTTCTTTTTTCTCATTAGTTTTGTTCTTCCGATTTTAACTTTTAATATTATATGCAGTCCACAGTGAAAAGGCTGAAGTCTTTAGTTTTTGTTTTTTTTTCTTTTTTTTATGCCTTTCATTGTGGACTGCACAGTGCAGTCCACGGTAAAAAGGGTGATGCCTTCTTTTTTATTATTTGTAATTAATTTTTTTATTTAGTTTGTTGATATTACATTTTTTTCTATTTAGTTATCAAACTTTAATGACACGGATCTCAGGTTTAACGGGTTAACCCAGTTAATTTAGATTTTTTTTTCTTTTTCTTCATTAGTTTTTTTCTTCTTATAAGTTTTTTTTCTTTTATTGTTTCTTTTTATTTAATATTTTTATTTAATTTAGTTCATCAATATTAAATTTTTTTCTATTTAATTATCGATTGATGCTTTTAGTTTTTTTTTTTTTTTGCTTTTTTGCTGTTTTTATGTCTTTAACTGTAGACTGCATTCTGAGTCCACAGTGAAAAGGCTGATGCCTTTTTGTTTTTTTTTCCTTTTTAATTAATTTTTTCGTTTAATTTAGTTATCAAACCTTCATGACACAAATCCCGGGTTTTACGGATTAACCTGATTTGACGGGTTAGCCCAGTAAATTTTGTGTTAACCTGTCAATTTTTTCCTCTCTTTAGTTATCAAACTTTCACGACACGAATCCAAGGTTTGACGGGTTAATCTGGTTTGAAGGGTTAACCCAGTTAATTCATATTGTTTTCTTTTTCTTCAATAGTTTTTTTCTTCCATTTGGTTTTTTTTTGTTTTTTTAATTAATCTATTTAATTAACATACTTTTATGACACGACCTTACAACCAGACTCACATCCAAAACTATTGGGTTTGGTATTGCAGCCAGACCCACTTAAACTTGGGTCATGCAAGTTTAATGTTATTATTAATATTATAAATATTACTCTTGGGTGAGGCGTTGCAGCCACACCCAAGACTCTTGGGTTTAGTTTTACAAAAAGACTTAATACTTTTAGATCTTAACTTTTTTTGATATTTTTTATGCAAAAACCGTTGACCCGCGGCATCGCACGGGTCATGTAACTAGTGATATTGTAAAAGGCATAAGAGACTCTCAGTGCAACAATGTACTCCTCTCACAAAATACTATGGACAATTTTTTTTTTGTCTCAATATCCTTTTTTAAAAAAAATTTCAAATTTTTTTGACTAAATTGATTGTCAATTTAATTATGATAGTCAAGGGAGGACAAAATCAGACAATAAAGGACCAAAACGAAAAAACACAGAAAATAAGTGGTGGTTTCAAAGTTTTTTTTGAGAAATTAGATTTGATCCTTCTATTTTTCCAAAGACATATTTTCAATCCCCGTAGATCTTTGAAATTTTCTTTTGATATAAAATTTTATTTTTCATATTTTTCAATCCATGTGCTAGAGAGAAAAAAGAGAAAATCACTAGATCTCGACCATGAAGAAAAAAATCATAATTGCATCAATTATATCTGTGAAGACGATCGAACTAGGTGTAAACGAGTTCCATTCGATGAGAGGATTTTGATGATGATTGTTTTGAATTTTAATGTTGCATGAAAAAACAAATTTGGTTTAAGAAAGAAAATTCCTACCCTGATTAATTTGATCGTATGATAAATTTTTTTCAATTTATTTCTTACAAGGTATTGGTTGAGAGGGAACATATAATTTTTGTTGTATTTTCCTATATGTAACTATCTGTCTTTTTTGTTTATAGTTATTTTTTTTATGTCAAAAAATATTTTAATAATACATAAATGTAAATTCTATAATTTTTGTTACTCGACTCGAGTTGAATGTACGTGTTAATTTTTTTTTGGTATTCATTAACATAAACAAGTAGATTTTTTTTATTTATATTATAAAGAAAGTCGTTGAAAAAATTTGCATATTTATTTTTTTGTTGAAAATAAAAGGTCCAACCCGCTGGGAAGCCAGGTAGTTAGATTTCTTCACTTTTTTTATAGACATATATATTCAAAACCGTTGATATTCGCATTTTGTAAAGGTATGATGGGCCCAAAAAAGAACTAGGAAATTCAGTTTGGGTTTTAGAGGTGAGATTGCGATTCAGATGGATCAGGTGGTATTATTTCTATCGTCGATGCTTTGCAAATTGAAACTCGTGCTGGGCCACTAAGGAAGTCGTTCTGGGCTTTCGCTTCGGCATTAAGGGCCGATGCATGCTTGTCCTTCGGAGTTAGTTTGATCTGAACTTGAAATTATGCAAATACTTCTCTTTCCTTTAGGCCTTTTAAGGCCCCATAAAACCAGTTTCCCGTGCTCTTTATCCTTTCCCTTTGAAAAAAAAAAAAAAAAAAGTCTAAAAGTGAAATTTTATTTTACAAAATGTTTGTTTGGTTAATGATAATTCTTTTATTTAAATCACATTTTAATAAAATCTTAAACAATTTATTTATATTCAAATTAAAACATTGAAAAATCAATTAAGTTTGGACAAAGTTAGTCTAGTGGTATGTTAATTTAATGAGTTGAAAATATCAAATTAAGTTGATTTTAGTTAAATTTTTTTAAAACCCCAGCTAGGGACCTAGTCGGACTAAATCCCCATCAACTTGCTTACCTGGCCGTCTACGCAACTGGATTTAATAAATGTGGTTTTATCCCAATCTTTAGCTAAATTACTTTAAAATAAAATAATTAAAATAAGAGTTGATAAAGCACACACTCTCGTATGAACAAAAGCGAAGACTGAGAGTACAAGCACTACAGTTTGAGATTATAATAGAAGGAATTTTTAAAAATATTTTTTTATTTAAAAATATATATTAAAATCTTTTTATATTAGTATTTTAAAATCATTAAAATACTAAAAAATTAATAATTTAATATTTTTTAAACCAAAATCATTTTAAAAAAATACTTACAAGCAAAAGTAGAAATTATGCCAAACACTCCTGTCATATTTGAAATTATGATGATTAATAATTTTTAAAATAATTTTTATTTAACAATATATTAAATTATTTTTTTTTTATTTTTTTAGCATATAAATTCATGTACCCAAAAATTTTAAATTTAATATTTTTTAAAATTAAATCTTTAAAAAATATATATCAAGAATTTGTCAAATACCACGTCATCCCACGTGCTAAATGTAGCCAGCCTAACTTTACTTGATGATCATCACACCGTTTAATAAAAGCCGTTCAAACGAA
>Ga0325402_1006420_pt1 | contig 11117 bp, 7 predicted proteins | sample PopdelMetagenome_22_FD_207212 | JGI IMG/M metagenome (GOLD analysis project Ga0325402, IMG submission 207212) | Populus deltoides microbial communities from Bellville, Georgia, United States - Xylem-PdKOR-R3 | ecosystem: Host-associated > Plants > Phyllosphere > Stem > Wood/Secondary xylem...
GAATTCTTTTAGTGTCTAAAATTCACATAAAAGAATGTTAGTGCACACAGAACATTAAAGCAATAAACGATGAAGAAAACATAACAGAGGCAAGGTCAGTTAGCAATTTTAAGGATGCAAGATGAAATAAAAACCACAACATCAGTTTTCACAAGGAGAATAGAAACCAGACAATAGGCCTTGAACCTTTCGAAAAACTTCGGACACAGGACCATCATTTTCTGATGCAGCCAACTCCTTCTTAACCTTCTCTAATCCCTTGATTATAGCTTGCATTTCTTCTGCTAAAGATTTCAATTGTATCTGCAAGAAACAGAGACTCCATCTATTCATAATCTTACTGCAGTAATTAAGTGTTGTTGACAATTCAAACAAATCAGGCACCTTAGATGCAGTTTCAAGGCTAACTAGGTCGCGGTGAAAATCTAGAAGTGCTTGTGACTTGGCAGCGAGCCCCTGGGAGGCAAGAAAAAAAAAATGTAATTATTATGGATCTCACTGCAGATTCCCACCACAACTGTAACAAGGATAGAATCTTAGAGCAACTCAAGTTTGACGTTTCTGAATCACATCCTTTTTAACTTAATTATATAACTAAGTGCACCCAAATACGTTCTCCAAAGTTAATCTAATACTAAGGCCGAATTAACAATCTCTCCAAATTTACATATTCTGAAAATTTCCAAACTAAAAAATGCTAACGTCACCAAAGTTTTAAGAGCTTAGACAAAGTAAAAATGAAGATCAGCTCCTCTTAATTCATTTGGGATCTGCTTGAGCACCCATTCCTCAAACTGCACTGTGCACCCGTAAGGCAAGGTTTGGGTACAATTATTGTTGCAATGTTCGATTTATTACAAAATAAGGACTTAACACTGGTAATCAAATAGCTGGTTACATAAGCATTGCATCCCAGGAAGCAACCTTGAGACAACAATCACAAAAAGGCTCTATAACAATCAAATTTAGAATAGAAAATCTAAAATTGTCATTTAACAAGGTTTTGATTGCACTTTGAATTTTTTTTTTTTTTTAAAGGAACATAATACTAACCACACCTTGCAAAGATAATGCATGAGCGTCATCTTGTTGTTAGAAGCACGTGTATCAGTGAGTTTTAAAAGACTGTCCAACTTGAATCCAATTGCAGAACCTGTACAATTCAGAAAGTATTTGATATGTTGTATTAAGGAAAAATGAATAATGTTTAGGAATTTTATTTGCATAATGTCAGCATGAAAAATTCAACCCAAAAGTACTCATCATGATAAGACACTAACAGATGTTCAGATGATGGAAAATTAAAAACAAACAAGAGAAAGCAATATTGATCATCTGAATACCAGATAGTAAGGACATGAGTTCTTGCATTCTTCCAAAAGAGAATTAACCATTTACATGTTCTATTAATGTTTACCATGCAGTTTAGAGCAGTTTCTTTTACAAAATGCATGTGCTTCACCATCTAAATCCATCAATGCTCGGCTGGAAAGTGTTTGGTGATTGCTAGTTGGGTGAAAATTTAGGTAATAGGAGAATGTGGAAGAAGAGGAGAGGAGGGACTATATGAGAGATGAATAGAGACATTCAAGGCAAGCAATTAGAAAGTTGAGAGGAAACACTATTTCATATTTTAAATAAAGACTTGATGAAACCGTCGAAAATAATGGAAAATGAAACAAAAATGTTGTGATTATTAAAAAAGCAAAAGAAAAAATAGCATGAAACTAAATCAACTATTGGACAGGAAAAATATCTAAAAGCCTAAAACATCTAGAAACATCATGTAACTAATTTACAGCACCATGATTCTCAGCCAGTTCCCTATTACATAAAGCCCAATAATTATCCATGCTTTTGAGATTAAAATATCTCAAAAACATAATGTTTACCATACAATTGGTGACAAGTAATTAAAAGATGGGAAAAAGGCTGTTTTCCTTTAAAGTTGAAGCTTTGTATGGTAGCAGGGCACTAGTTGAGACTAAGCCATTAATTATGATAAACTGTAAATAGAGCTCAAGACTAATTGCTACAGATAATGGCAATTAGCACATCTTATAAATACTGTGATCTTGTTGCTCTAAGACTGCATATGGTTCTTCAGATTCCCTAAGTTGTGATACAGGCTATGCCCTTCAAGTAGGTGTGAACAAAGCCACAATCATTATGGAAAGAGCAAGCAAACCATTACAGGCAATTAAGTTGTTCTTCTCCTGTAATTGTCTCATGAGAACATATAAATAATCATGCCAAATGCCATTATGAAAGTTCTCTAAAAACTTTAATGTGAATACAGCATTTATACCTAAGTTCAGTACATTCCCCATGTAAAGAATTTTCTCAGCAATTTCCTTTTGAATCTGAAATACTTACCCCGTGCAGTTCCTTGATTCAGCGTATTCCCCAAATAAAGAATTGTCTTCATAATTTCCTTCAATTTGAGGGAATTCCGGACCTAATAAGCAGATATTCAGCCCCCAGGTGTAAAAAATGAATGCGTAATTTCCTAAAAAATGAATGTGTGTAAAACATGGAACGCTTCATTATTGTTAGCAGATTATACCTCATCACATGCAGAGTTTACAGTGTTTAAGCTCTTTTTAAATTCTGAAATCTGCGAAAGAGAGCAAGAATAAGAAAACTGTGGAGAAAAACATAGTTTAGGAGAACTGTAAATTTATGAAAATCACACTAACAATGCAGATGCTGCCAAACCTGAGAGCCGAATTGAATCTTGAAAGAAAACACTCTCAACTTGGACTCAACACGTGGCACTTTCATCTGCTCCAAGAAGTACTGAAGAGTAAACGCATACAATAAAGTTGAATAGTTTGTTCCAATATCGAAATAAGAAAGGATGCGTTCAAGTTATCCAGAAAATCCAACAGGAAAAATAAGTTAGCCCATGTAATGTGATCTTCATGCATGCAAAAGATTCAAATTGATGGGTTTCACATTATGACCTCTAGTCAACATGCACTATAATACCCTAAAAACATAAATTCATAATGGCCTCAATTTTAGCAATTGAAACTATCGAGACAAGGAGTAAGCTATCATCAATTTCATACATCTACATAAATTGACAATTACCACAATTACAGCAATTGAAGCTATCAGGACGTCAGTCAGCTATCACCAATTTCACATCCTAGTTCAGCTTCCCCCTGACGCCGAAGACCATTTCTCAATTTGTGCATGTTATTCTTAACAGAGGCCGAGCTAATTTTTTTCTGTATATTTCCAACTAGATCAGATGTCTTAAAAGAGACTTCCAGCCTTCCCCGTGTACTGCACCTTTCAAGTCTAGAATCCAAGTCTGCCATAGGATCATCTCTTTTGGGGGATAGGTAACCATGTCCTTAATTTGAAAGATAACCATACCTAACCTTAACTCATCTACAAGAAAATTTATTTATTATAAGTTATTTATTCTACTTTCATGTACAGTTTGTAGTTCTGCTGCTCATAACAGAACGTTTTTCTTTAGAGTGATGAAGGAATGCAACTGCTGATATTCCAAACATCAATAACTACAACATTATCAGGCTTCCACCAATATCACTCCATAAAAAAATATTCAAGGGCCCAAAGGAACAGGAAAGCTTAAACTTGGAATTTCTACTTGGAGGTTTTAGTTCCACTTTGGTAGGGGTTGGGTGCGGATTTAGGGACTAGAAAGGATCACCCAACTGAATTTGAAGATGTCCATCAGAAAGTAGGTCTTGCCTAGTACGATCATCACGTCTCATGCAGCTACATAATACTTTATGCAGACATGTTCAAACTAATTGCAATTTGGTTTGGTAAAAGAAAAAAAAAGACTGGAAAAGAACTGGTATTCTCAGCCCTACATATTTTCACCAAAAGAAATTTCCATTGAAAACATGATGTATTTCTTTCTATCACTGGACAACCAAACATTGTTGATGAATCACATAACTTGAGACAAGTTTCCTATCCTTTTCCCCTTTTTTTCATATAAAGGAGAGAAAACTTCAATGCTTTCTCATCATCAAAGTATTAGATATCTCGTAACTTAAGGTAATATTCAAGAATAAAATCCGATCCTTTCCTGGTGCTTACAACCACTCAATAGTATCCATGTGCTTCTTTTTTAGATAGGATGCTTGAAACAAACAGGAATGCAAAACCAAATTTCTCATATCATGAGTTCATGTCCTCTTACGCAGTTCCTTCCAATAAAAAGATAACAATGAAAGTTTGGAGTTTATAATTTCAAAATAAAATTGTCAGGGTATCACACAGACCAGTGATACTAGACAACATCTAGGGTCAAATGGAAAATTGTCAGGGTATCACAGACCAGTGATATTAGACAACAACTTCTAGGGTCAAATGGATCAGCCAACCTACCTACTTTACTGTCACTGAAAAGGACAACCATAATTATAGTTTACCTAACTGTAATTCATTATCTCACATAATGAGAGAGAAGCTATAAAGATTTTAAGCAGTCACATAAGCCAGGCTACAGGTACGTAGTCACATGTCAATCTTCAAGAGTTCAACTAACCCAAGTGTGACAACTGACAAAGTTCTCAAGATTGCATTCCAGTAAAACATGAGGAATTTCTGGTTGATAAGTAAACTTTGCAGACCTGTTCACACTTCCCCAGGTTTTCCTTGTCACCTGTATAGCCCTGTTAATTTACAATTAATCATGGTTAAATGTCTAAAATTGACCTTGAGTTTAGAGGGACAACAGAATCTCAAAATACTGTTGAATATGGAATGGAAGGTAAATGAGATCTTAATTGTTTGTAGCTTCACCTTGAGAAGTTCCATCTCCTCTTTCGTGGGACAGAACTTTATAAGATTTTCTACTTGATCAATATCTAATATTGACTCATCCATTGCTAGAACTGCAGCCTGCAAATATCATGTCTTCATCAGCAAATCAATAAAAACAGTTTTAATAAATGAAATAAATGTTATAATTACTGCAAGGACTTCCAAGATGCCTGATCTTACCATCATGTCAGAAAGCGGCATCTTAACTTTTGTAAGCATAATTTCAGTGTTATTCGCCCTCCGCAGATCAATCTACAATTGACAACAAGAAGCTTCATTTGGGATATATTAAATTGTAAGAAAAGATCAAGATTCTATCATAAGGGTCTGTTATCTCTGAAGAAACTTCTTTTAACAAAAAACAGCAAAAAGTGCAATCAAATTGATATATTTAGAAAGATACACAAAAACACACTTGTAAGCAAGCATGCAAAACACAAAGAAGCAATTGCACAACAATACATAACTAACAAAGCATAGAATCCGCAAACAGATAAATGATAATTTTTCTCATTTTTTTATGACATGCTATCATGCCTGCTTAACATCCAACTCGACTGAACCTTAATCTTGAATTAGTTAGAGTTAAATGCTTTTCCTCTGTTCCATCCTATGTTAAGCGATGTTTGATATTTCCCATCATATTTGAAAATTGCATCCTTACAACTTCAATCCAAGTCAATTTCACTATAGCTTAACCCTTCCCGTATACAACCTAGTCTTTAAGATAAATGCAATATTGATGAAAAACTTACTGCACAACTATTAGGGGCATATTGTAAGCTCAACTATCAACCAACTATCATGCAACGCCATATAATTGAAAATGAAACCTCAGCTATATCTCACAAGGATTTCTCCACATATCACAAAAAAAAAGTAGCCACCATTATTATTCAGCTATTAACCTGAAACCCAAATAATGATTATGGTTGCCACTAACATCAAATGGTTAAACTTGCAGTTTCAAGCTTAATGTTTGTATGCTCAATGCATGGCTATGCCTTGGTTGTACAAAAATATCATTGGAATTTGTAGGTAGAAGGGTACTGTTCTCAGTGCAGTTGATTAGAGATAACAAAGAGATGCGAGCACATGTAAACAACTAATAAGAAGTAAACTTGGAAGACAATCTTGAATTTATCTTACATGTAAAAAGTTCACAAATACATACTAATCTAAATGTTTCATTAGGTTCCGTATAATATCTGAATAATTGATGCAAATACAGTCAAAGTAACTTTTCTCACCTAATTGTCACAGAAACTACCCAAGAAACACCTTTACTAGAATCATTTATCATAAATCTCCAAGGATAAAGAAGGTTTATGGGCTAATGAGAAAAGTAGTGCAATTCCGACCACAAATTAACTTGAGCCTTATGGAGAGAGAAATTGCAACTACAATATTTTAATTGGAGAAAGCAAGAAAAAACCATTGAAGAAAAATCAAGAAGTCTTGAGAAAAATAAAATAAAGTAAAACGAAACTCCAGCAACAAGAATCAAAGATCCATTACACACACTGGAGGTTTTTTACAGAAGAATTTCAAGACAGAGAAAATGAATTTTAGATTACCAGGTGAACTTTGTCAGTTTTTGATCCAACAGACTTGTGTCTTCCACCAGCTTTACCTCCCGAATCAGCAGGTTTGTGGACAGTTGCAGAGAAAAGGCTTTCTAGCTCTGACACGTCAAATTCTGGGGCACTAGCTCAAGGATGCAACACCATGAAATAAAGAGAATGATTCTAAAATGTATATAGTAACGCATTTATAAACTTCAAGAAAGTATGGCTGAATTGTGTGTTAGTTATTCTAAAAGAAAATTCAATTAGTAAGATGCAATACATTTGGGACTCTCCATGCCTTTGCAGCTCCTCCCATAAGCTTCCTTGTATTGCTCTTGTTACCTTGCTCCAATGCAAAGGCTTTAAAGAAGATCTTCTGGGTGCTGTAGCAGATGTCCCCATCCCTGAAGGACGTAAAAAACCCCGCCCTCTTCCCGAAGGCAGACCTCTTGCATCAGCAGCTCCTTTGACACCTAAGGCTGGAGGTGGAGGGGGTGCACTGCCTGGAGGTCTTGGTGATGCAGGAGGTCCAGGAACACGAGCTCCTGGTGGAGGCGGTGGAGGTGGTCCACGGCCTGGAGGAGGCGGGGGAGGGGGGGCTCCACGGCCTGGAGGAGGCGGGGGTGGAGGGGGGGCTCCACGGCCTGGAGGAGGCGGTGGTGGTGGGGGGGCTCCATGTCTAGGAGGAGGTGGTGGTGGAGGGGTTCCACGCCTTGGAGGAGGTGGTGGTGGAGGAGGAGCCCGACTCACAGGTGGAGGTAGTGATTGACCACGCATAGGAGGTGGAGGCGGTGGTGGTGGTGGAGGAGCCTGACTCACAAGTGGAGGAAGTGGTGGACCACGCATAGGAGGTGGAGGTGGAGGTGGGGGTGGTGGAGCTCCATGTGCAGGCTGCGAAGGTGGTGGAGCTACTTGTGCAGGCTTCGAGGGTGGAGGAGGAGGTGGAGGTATAACTCCATGAGTGGGCATTGGTTGAGCCAAAGGAGTGCTACACGTGTGTGCAAGAGAAAGAGATGGACGTGGAGGTGGAGGTGGAGGTGGAGGTGGAGGTGGATTGGGAATTCCAAGTCTGCCATGATTTGTAGTAGAGGCACCTGAAGGGAGAAGAGGGGGTGGAGGAGGAGGGGGTGGAGAATAAGTTGTAGTGAAAACAGCTGGAGTATTCCCAGACTTCCAAGGGGGTGGAGGAGGTGGAGGCAAAACCATCCCAATATTCTGCCTATTAGACAGCTGGGGAAGAGGAGGAGGGGGTGGTGGAGATGAATGTTGAGGAATCATCTGAATATTCTGCCTGCTAAATGATGTGGAAGGCGGAGGCGGAAAGGAAACTGCATCAGCAATCTGAGAATGAAGTGGTGGTGCTTCACCACCTGAACTGGCCTGGAAATCATACAATGAAGATTTGTTGGAATATGGCAGAGGTGGGAGTGGGGGACCACGGAGGGCAATTTGTTGCGGGTCAAGAGAAGGTGGAGCTTCAGTTGGAGAAGGACAATCATTTGAAATTATTTCTCCAGGGCCAGTGGCAACAGAAGAAATCTTTACATGGCCACCAGCACTTGAGTCCTCCGGTGAAGCACAAATTGTAAGAGCCGGTGGTGCACTATTATATCTTGACGGTGGATGTGCTACGTGCATGGAATTGCTAAAAGGGCCTCTATCAGGTGGAACCCACCGAGGAACAGTATTTGGCTTTGTTTGTTTTCCATGAGCTCCTTCTTGTTCATTATGTTTAGTCTTCTGTTTGGTTATAATTGAATCTGCAGCAGGTTTTGCGTTTGATGAAGGCTGCCTCCTTGATGAAGGTAACATTAATTGCTCAAGTTTTTGTCTACCAGCATCAGCACTCAACTCTACTGGTGGATCCTTGGATTCCAACTTCTTTGTAGCACTATTCTCTCTATCACCTTCATCTTCCATCTTTTTAAGTTCCCCGTCGACGTCTCCAATCACTTCTGTTGTTTGTTTCCTGATCAGCGTATCAGTAGCAGAAACCACACAATCTGCCTTTTCGCCATCATCCACGGTAATGTCTTTCACTGCTAAAAAATCAGAATCCACCTTCTCATCTACCTTGTACTTGACATCATCCACAGCAATGTCCTTCACTGCATCAACACTAGAATCTAGCTTCCCCTCCTGTTTGTGATTCCCGTCATCAGAAGCACAGTCTTCAAATGAGTGAAGATCTGAGTCCTCCTTCCAGACTTCTTTACCGTCTACATCAACTGGCATGTTGTCATGGACTATATGAGTGGCACCACACCCCTTTGCTTCATGCCCGTCTACTACATTGCTGAAAATTTCTTCCACCTCAAAAAATTCCTCAGGTGAAGCACTTTCTGTCTCGTTCCCATCTTCATTTGCCTCGACTGTGGTGACACTAGGCACCACAGCATCAGCATCCACAAAAAGTACCTGATACAGACATGAGTATGCATTCAACTCCTACAGCTTCAGAAAAGAGCATCAACAAAAGAATTACGAAGACCTACCTCTGCTCTAAAGTCCTTTGGAAATTGGTCCTTCGCGTCCCAGAGAAAGTCAATCTCATCACGGACGAGCGTCAAAATATTGGCCTGCACAAATGCTGTGTGAAACATCACTCTGAACATCATCTCCTCACGTACCAAATCTTCATCCAAATGGATGCACTCAAGAACAACATCCCCTTGAACCCGGCACCGTATATCTATTTTCACTAGCATACACTCTTCCTGCAATTGATGAAATTCATAAGAAGCACCTTAAGGTGGAAGTGATTCATGGATCATTTTCAATAACATGAGTAGAGGCATTACCTGCTGGTAGAGGCGAACATGTTTTTTAGTCTTTGATGTTGAAAACAGAAGTTTGGAAGTTCTATTGGCTGGTTTTGAAGGATCCTGGCCGTAAACACGTACAACTGGCCGGCAACCTTTACCCCCTTCAAACAATGGAAGGGATCTTAGCATCAGACAACCCAACTGTAAAGGAGTATCTGATGGAGGCCATTCAGAACCAAAATTTCTTCTAGAAATGTACTGAAGATATCTAAGTTGGGAAGGCTGTGGATTTAAAGGAGACAAAAGATGGAGAAGTTCCCTCGGAGCTTGCTTGTAGACCATTTCAAGAGTCTTGTGCTCCCCAGTATATTGTTTCCGGTATAGCAAAAGACCTGCAAGCATGAAAGCAAGTACAGGCCAACCTCCTCTTTCACAATGCATTAACAGCACATTCTGCTGCCCTTCCAAGGACAGCCAGCTTTCACTTGATCGAAGGAAGTGGTGGATCATCTCCAGAGGCAGCATAGGACAGCCCTCATATTGACGAGGGTAATCCATAACTGTCATGTCATATTGTGACAGTATGTCTGAAATTTGGCTACGCCTCTCCCCTTCTCTAAAGTTAAAAACCATGAAAGACGCATCAGGAAAGTGGTCTTGTAGCTGTGCTACAATGCCACCCAAGTAAACCTTGTACTCATCTTCTTCCAACACTTCCGTGGAGAAGCAACAGTCAAATACTGCAATTGACAGCGCAATAAGTCTGCTTAAGCACTCAAAACAGAGAATTGCAGCAAAATACTCGGTATAACTCAACATCAGTGCTGAATTGCATATTAAACAAAATTCCTCATAAAAATAAAAGAATATTCAGTGCATTGCCAGTAATAAATAATAGACTTGGAATACTTCACAGCTGCATTATAAGAAACCTAATCATCGAGCTTCAATTGTTCAAAGTTAGCAATGAAACAGAGATTTGGAAGATAGATTAGAGGGGGGGGGGGAAGAACAGACAAGAGAGAGGTACCGTAGACTCTCTCGGAGATCTCAAGAAGCCGATCCGGCGGCTTCCGGTAAAAGAAACGTCTGAACAGCGCCATCTGATGGCGCTGTTTCTCCGGCGATCGGACCCAAACCGTTGGTTTACAAAAGCACCAGAGAGATCGGAATTGAGCAACTCAAAATCATAGCAGATCCCGATATTCTCCAACTCAATTAAGTGCATAAAGAAACAACAAAAATGTACGAAGTTTCTAGAGAGACAGTCGGTTACGGAGTAGAATCAAAATCAGCCACAATGAGCATAGCAAATTCACACAGCTTTAGCTATAGCTATTATTAATAATTATCAAAAGGTTCGTCACAATTTGCTCTTGCTGTTATAATTAATTAATATAATAATAATAATAATAATAATAATAACACTACTAATGAAAGCTTCCGGAGAGAGGAAGTCTGTCTTTGTGTGTGCGGCAAGTGACAGTCGAGAGAAGAGGAATTATTTTGGGTTGCAATGCTGATCAGAGTGTTTTACTTTTATTATTATTTTTTTCGAAGAAAATCACATGGAGGGAGGGAGAGACAAAAGGAGGATAGTAGTTTCTCGCCTCTTCTTCCCTTTGCCTGCCTAAAACTTACTGCAAAACACAATTTGGGTAAAACTCTTTCCTTCCATCCATGGATCACTCCATGTATTGTATGTGACTGGGAATGTAATCTATCATGTGTTTTGACACGTGGAAGTTGTTACTCCATTATTATATTATAAAAACACAACACCCACGTAAGAGAGACAAGACATCTGTGCGTTGAGAGAGACAGAAATCTTGGTCCTGTACAGACCTGGACAGGTGGGTACGTGCATCGGAGATTCAGCATCGCACGAGACATGTTTTTCCGTTCTTTCTTCTTCTCTTTTTTTAATTCAAGATTTCGAAATTATATGTTTTTATAAATTTTGAAA
>Ga0325402_1006424_pt1 | contig 11114 bp, 9 predicted proteins | sample PopdelMetagenome_22_FD_207212 | JGI IMG/M metagenome (GOLD analysis project Ga0325402, IMG submission 207212) | Populus deltoides microbial communities from Bellville, Georgia, United States - Xylem-PdKOR-R3 | ecosystem: Host-associated > Plants > Phyllosphere > Stem > Wood/Secondary xylem...
TATATACTTGGTCTCAAAGTCAAATTATGCAAGCCTTGTATATATATATAAACTATTGTACAGATTATGCAAGTCTTGATGTGAGATTATTATATATAGCGGACCACAGATTAATACAAGTAGCTAGCTAGAGCATGCAGGCACAAGTCATTTGATATCTTTCGTCAAATTTAAGAACTGGTCCGAATCATTCAATTGACAGCAATTAATGTGATGCGAGGCAAGCCTTAATTATTAATATCTTTCTTAAGTCTACATGTGACATAAATCATCAGTTGCAAGGCTACCACTTATTACAAAAGCCAAAGTTAACATTACCGAAGGATATCATTTTTTTTTTCTCTTGCCCTCTTCCCTTTTTTCTTCAACTACTTATTGATTTAAAATATAATAATAATTATTTTTTAAAATATTTTTTACTCAAAAATATATTAAAATAATATTTTTTATCAGGACAAACTTGTCATTCGACCGAGTATCTAGGCCAAGAACTTGATATCTTGAAATCAAGTAGCATGGTAGAGGTTTTAATTAGTGGATTTATTCGTCCATGATCTAATCTAGATTGTACATTAATTAGTCGGAGTTAATATCATGACATTTCGAACGTTTCAAGGGATAGTTGCTAGCTTGACTACTTGGATATACAGCTTGGCTGTTCCAATCTTCAACTGCTCGCATTCATGGAGCCTGTATGTCCTTCATTATCTCCAAAGACATTTAATTAGCACACAGTTAATATGCCTGTCTTCCTCTTTTTTCAACTTTCAAGTTGTATTTTTGGTACTTCATGTAACCCAGCTTTTCTTTAAGCACGAAGGAAAATGCGGAAGTGATTGCTCAATTTTTTTTATTTTCAGGTGTATGAATTTCATGAAAAAAAATATTCAATTGGATTTTTGTTGAAAAGAAAAAAAATTATTAGTTGATATTGATTTCAATCATAAAAAAAATTATTTTTAATATCAACAAGTTATATTTAATGAGAAAAATTTAAAAATAATTATTTTTAGTATATCAATATCAATAAAGATAAAGTTTTTTTTCTTATTGATTTTGCTTTTTTCAAGTAATTCTTGGATTTTTTCGTAGATTTATTGGATGGTTTATATAGGGTTTTATAGTGTTTTTAAATAAAAAAATGGTTGAAAAATAAAATTTTTCGTGAAAGAATTATCTCCCTTAATTTTCTAGCCTCCATGGTGGTTGGATTTTGAGTAACAAACGAATTGTTGTTTGATTTTTTTCTCAAATTAAATAATATAGAGCCACCCCTTACAATTGTTTTAAAAAATATAATTAAACCTAAGCACTTAAGCCTGGGTTAAAAGACCCACTCTTTTAGGCTTTTTTCTTAGAAGCCCAACCATACTAGGCCACTTGGTCCAAGCTTTGGCACATGACCTCTTTTTTTTTTTGTTAAGTCTTTCATTTTTTTTCCATCCTTGAATTTTTTTATTTTTTATTTATATATTTTGGTAAAAAAAATTTTAAAAAACAAAATTATTAAACAAAATATAATCCACGACTAGAGTTGTAGATTTGACGGGCTAGACAACAAAATCCAAGTCGATCTAATATATTGTCGTTTCGATAATTCTTTTTAAAAAGATGCCATGTTGAATTTTTTTTTGAAGCATTTGGTTTATTTTTATTATAAGAAATTGCACAATATAGGTTGTATATAATTAAGAAAGGTTGATAGGCTTGCTCTTGTGTTTAGATCTCTACAATAACTATTGTACATTGCCCTACATATATAAATAGAAAATGTTAGCTAACTAATCGGTTAGCCTCCTATTATTCTCAACTTGATATTAGAGCCTTAAACACATTAAAATTCTCCTCTCTAATGGACTCCACTCTTATTGCTCTAGATGCCATTCCCTTGCCGCAACCTTCTTCTTCTCCACCATCGGTGCCGACCTCTGTTTCTTCCTTTGTTTTGGACTCAACCGCGACTACTACCATGAACGCAACAATTACGACAATTGTTCCTCTTTCCAATACTCAACATGTTATCTCTCTGAAGCTTATAAACACCAATTATCTCTATTGACAAATGTAGATAAAATCATATCTTTTTGAACAAAGTGTTTTTCAATTTGTTAACGGTTCTTTGCCGTGTCCTCCTCCTCACATCGCTACTACTGATGACTCTTGTCTTAAAGTTAATCCATCATTCCTTCGTTGAAAACAACAAGATTAACTTATTCTGAGTGCACTCATTTCCTCTATCCGATACAGACCTTTATAGTCATTTTCTTACTCATGAGTTTCTTCATAAGAGCTCTCTTCAATCTATGGGTGCTGCTGTCACTACTCCTTTATTGCCCAAGCCGGCTTAACCATCATCAGTTCTTGTTGCACGACTTCATTCCCCTGGTTCGTTTAATAGTAACTTTAGTTCTAACCGTGGCAGAGGGCATTCTCGTGGTGGTTGGTGCCATAATAGTAACCGACACAGTAGCGAATCAGGGTCTGATTGCTATGGGTTCAATGGTTCTTCCACTAGTGACCAGAAGCAAGGTAATTGGCAATATAACAAAAGGCATAACGACACCCAATAGTGGTCCAATACACACCCTTTTAGGAAGAATGTCAGGTGCCATCTATGCCATTTCTTTGGTCATTCAGTGCCTCAATCCGTAGCTATGGACAACAGCACCATGCCAATCTTGTTGTCAGCAACATCTCCTCGACGAACTCTGTGGATTGGCTTTTGGATATCGGTGTGAATCGACATGTTACTCTTGACCTTGTGACTCTGACGGGGTCTGAACCCTATCTTAGTAATTGATCACTTGCATGTTGGTGATGATAATGGCTTTTTCATATCTGATATTAGACATATTACGTTACATACACCAAAACACACTTTTACCTTATCTAATGTTCTTCATGTACCTCATATTACCAAGCCATTGCTTTATGTTCAAAAAATTTATCATGATAATAATGTCTATTTTGAATTTCACGAGTCTGTATTTTATAATAAGGATTTCAACACCAAGACAATGCTATTTTCTTGTTAGAGTAACGATGGTATCTATGTTTTGTCCAAGTTTTCTTCCATATCAATTCCTCAAGCTTACTTGTCTCCTTATGTATCTGTTTATGCTAATATCTGACATTGTCGATTAAGTCATCCTATTTCCCGTGTTTTTAATTTTTTAGTATCAAATTTAAACTTGCTTGTAACTCTAGACATTCACTTTTTCAAAGTCAAGCATACCCATTAGGAAAGTCGTTGGAACCAACGAGTCATAAATCTTCTGCTCCACTTGAATTAGTTTTAATAATGTCTGGGGTCCTGTTTCTATTTTTTCTTCTGATATTTTTGTTATTTTTTTATGTTTGTCGATGTGCATACACAATATATCTGGTATTATCCTCTTATTGTGAAATTTGATGTATTTTATATTTTCCATCATTTTCAAGTTTTTCTTGAGCGTAATTTTCACTAAAAATTAAATCTATTCAAATTGATTAGGGTGGTGAATACCATAAGTTAAATACTTTCTTTTAGACTATTGATATTCATCATTGTCTAATTTGTCCTCATACCCACAAATAAAATGACACTATTAGAGTTGTGATTTTCTAGGTATGATACTACTGGTTCTTTTGGTTTTGCTGATGGTTCACCCAAGTCCACGACTTCCAGTCCTGTCTCTTAGTCTAATTCTCCTACTAGGTTGAATTTGGTTGTTGACCTCTATTTCTATCGTCTCTAGCAACATAAAAGGTTCAACCTTACTTAGCTCTAGTTCTGTGATTCGTCAGCATCCTATGGTTCTTCGTCCACGACTGCCAAAGATAACAAACTTGACAACTTTTTTGGCTTCATCTGCTAGCCCTGTCTTTCGGACACTATCTTCTCCTGCCTATGAATCAATTACATTTTATAATGCTGACAGGTATGTGGTTTGGCACGGTGCTATGAAATATAAAATTCAAGCACCGGGTTCTAATGACACTTGGTCTTTGGTTTCTTTTCATCATTTGATGAATGTTATTGGTAATCGTTGGGTGTACAAGATCAAGTGTTGTGCAAATGGCATCATTGAACACTACAAAGCTTGGTTGGTTGCCAGAGGCTTTAATCAACAAGAAGATATTGATTATTCGAAGACTTTTAGTCATGTTATTAAGCAAGCCACTATTCGGTTGGTTTTCTCCATTGTGGTTTCTTGTATTTGGAAAATTAATCAACTAAATATCCATAATGCCTTTCTCAATGGGACCCTTGATGAAGAGGTACACATGCAACAACTTCCAAGTTTTATTAATTCTATTCTTTTCTCTCATGTGTGTCGGTTGCATAAATTTTTATATGGCTTAAAACAAGCTCCTCAGGCATGGTACACTCACTTAAGTGATTATCATTTCTCTATTGGATTTTGTGCTTTGAAGATTGACTCTTTATTATTCATCTTGTTTATGGGTGCTAATATTTTTTATTTATTGGTTTGCATTAATGATATTTTGCTTACTGGAAGCAATTCAACCTTGCTTAACTGATTGATACAGTTGTTAAACTCCAAGTTTAAGCTTCGTGATTTAGGTGCTGTTCATTATTTTGTGGGGATTGAGGTTCATCTTACTAGTATGAGACTCATGCTACATATAAATATATACTTGACATCCTCCATCCAGCAAGTATGTCTTTTTGTAAACCTGTTGATACTTCTATTCTACTTCTAAGGTTACTGTGATGCTTGATTATTTGTTTTCTGATCCTACTCAGTTTTGTCAAATTATTAGTGTTTTTCAGTATCTTATTTTTACAAGACCGGATATTTATTTTGATGTTAATAAGGTTTGTCAGTTTATGCATGCTCTTACCGATACATATTGGGCTGCCGTTAAATGTATTTTGTGTTATCTTAAGAGTATGATTTCTTTTGGCTTACATATCACCCATAACTCATCCTTTGCTTTACATAGTTTTACAGATGCTGATTGGGCTAGTAGTGTTGATGATCGTAAGTCTACAGGTGGCTATCTTTTTTTCGTTGGTAATACCTTGATTTCTTGGAAATCAGGCAAACAACGCATGGTTACTCGTTCTTCTATCAAAGTTAAGTATATAGTCTTAGCTAACGGCACTGCTGAGATTCTATGGCTTCAATATTTATTGTCCTATATGCAGATTACACCTACTTCTATGCCTATAATTTGGTGTGATAATTTGGATGCTACTTATTTGTCTGTTAATCCTATCTTTCATGCTTTTATTAAACATGTTGAGGTTGATTATTATTTCTTATACGACAGAGTTGCTAAGAAGGACATTCAGATTTAATTTATTTCTTTCAAGGATCAACTTGTCGATGTTCTTACTAAGCCACTTTTTACTACTTCTTTTATTACTCTTCGGTTCAAGCTTTGGGTTGACTCTCCACCCTTAGCTTAAGAAACTTGCACAATATAGGTTGTATATAATTAGAAAAGGTTGATAGGCTTACTATTCTGTTTAGATCTTCATAATAACTATTGTACATTACTCTACATATATAAATAGAAAAAGTTGACTAATTAATTGGTTAAACCTTCTATTATTCTCAATTATTTTGAATTGGTCTTCATGGTATATTTCATTTTATTTGTTCCAAGTTGCATTATACAAGATTATAACGATCAAATGATTTGAGTCAAAAGTTTAACAAGTTAATCCAAAGTGATTCAATATATAACCGTGTAAATATTTTTTTTTAAAGAATATCATCTTGATTTTTTCTCTTCCAACTTAATAGTTTTACCTCTAATTTTTTTTTCTCTATTTTTCTATCATATATTTAGGTAAAAGAAATATAAAAAGATTTATTAAACCTAGTAGAGTCTATAACTTAAATATTGAGTCTTAAATATCGAGTTTGATGGGTTAAGCTGCAAAGTTTAGATTGATATGTTGTTGTCTTGATATATTTTTTTAAAAAGATATTATATTAATTTTTTAAAACCATTTAAATTATTTTGAATTTCTCGTCGTCTGTTGAATTTTTTTAAGCACGTCAAAGTTTTCTTTGAATCCATATAATTATGTTTTTTTTCTTCATCCAAACTTTTATTTTTCATTTCCTTTAATTTTTTATTTTTTGCGGTCAAATTCTTTTTTTTTTTGTGTGTCCAACATGCATCCTACTGTAAAAGATGAATAGTATATAAGCTATTCCATATTTTTTAGAGCGTGTTTGGTAGTGTGGTTGCGGGTGCTTTTCAAATAACTTTTCGTGCCAAAATGCATGCCAATGATTTTTTTCATTTTTTAAAAATTATTTTTGACATCAGCACATCAAAACAATCTAAAACGTATAAACCATATTAAATTTTAACAAAAAAAATTTTCAAATTTTTTGGGAACGCAGGTTGAACCGCGTTCCCAAACACTACCTTAGTAAGAAACTATTGTCTCACATCACATCATTCTTCCGCACAAAGAATTAAATCGATCCCATCACATCCATAATGAAATCAAAATTTAAAATATTTTCAAAAACAAACACGGTTGCACCTATACATTAGGGATATTATTAATTATTATTAAAAAATTTAATAGCCAATTTATTTTTATGTTTTAAAATTATTTAAAATTAATATTTTTTTATTTTTTTATATTGTTTTGATATATTGATGTCAAAAATAAATTTTTTAAAATGAAAAAAAATATTATTGTGATGTATTTGCAAATAAAAAATACTTTGAAAAACAAGCGCTACTTTAATATCTAAGAGGCTTTAAAACATCTATAGGTTTCAATTAGCAAACATTTAAGTAGTAGTAAACATCAAAGCATTGTGGATTAAATAGTGATCGAACAATATTTTTTTTAACTTGAGTTTTTTTTTTTATCGAATTGATTTAGGACAAGACATGATGATTTGTTTCAGTTGATTTCACATGAGATTCTTGTGGTATCAAAAAAAAATATTTGGCACTTGGTTGATGCTTGGTTTGGCAAAACCAAGTTCAATTTTAATTAACTTAAAATAGTTGAAGGTTTAGTGGCTGAATTTGAAACTTGTCAATTCAGGGACTGATTTGAACAAAAACATGAAAAAGTTATCGGTGCATGTACAACACTATGTTAGCGCGTCAATTCAGGGACTGATTTGAACAAAAACATGAAAAAGTTATCGGTGCATGTACAACACTATGTTAGCGCGTTAAGGAGGACGATACACTTAGGTTGCGTGTGTGGCATCCACCGACTTTCGGAGATGCCTTTGTTCGGTATTGTTAGAATCATATTGGCAAGGGCTTTCTTTACTGTCTTGAGTTTGGTGAGTTAACTCGGGTTGTCTCGGGTTTTTTTTGGTTGATTGTCTTATAAAAAAATTAAATATTTTTTTTTAGTTTCATCCTCCATGATTTGGTTGATTGAGATTTAAGTTTTGTATTTTTTTTTTAATTTTTTTTATAGAATTATCCCGTTCTCATAACTTGTGTCATAGGTTTGATAAATTTACTCAGGTTGACTCAAGATTCTTTTAGTTCTTTTTTGAAATTGAATTTTGTTTTCAATTTTTTCTTCCAATACTAGGTTGGCATGAGTTTTCTATCCAACACGTGTCGGAATAGTTTAGTAGTTCCAATTATATTTGTCTTCACTTGTTTCTTACGATTATCGTAGATTTTCTCTCCCTAAGATGCTTATCTCTTCCTCTGGTTACCAAACGAGACACAAATAATACTAGTTTTTTAACCCTTGTTGGTTGATTTTTTTCTTAAAATTAAATATACAGGATTTTATAATGTATTCTCTTACATACAAAATTTTAAATGTAAAAAAAAGAACTTATACATATATTTAACAAAATAAATAAAATACTATATAAATCATATATATCAATATATATATAAAAAGTTATTAATAATAACTAAAGACAAAACTTAAAAAATTAAGTGATAGATGTAGATCAAGATATTTGATTTTATAACATGGATCATTTACCTGGTTGTGTTCAATGATTTTATTTATTATTATTTTATTTAATCAAATGATAATAGAATTAGACACACACAATAAAATTGATTGAATAAAATTAAAAAGAAAACAAATATTATGTAAGGTAACACATATTAGAAATATTATCCAAAAATAAATATTTTTCATTTTTAAACCTAAATTTCATTTATACAAAAAAAAAATTATAGATGAATTAAAATAATCTTTAAAATTAATACATACAAAATAATAAACAAAACAACTACCTTTTTAAAAAGTCTAAATAAACAAAATAAAAAAAATAAGAGAAAAGGAGTATTAATTTAGATATAAATTAAAGAATTATTTTAAAAAACACATGTTAAAAAAAGGTATATCATTTTTTAAAAGAAAGATTAGAAAAAAAAAGAAGAAAGGGCCCACGCGTGTGGGCCCTTATATTTTCTTGGAAAATGCTGCTGGGCGGAAAATATGTCTAACTTGTGATCCAAATAATCAGACTTGAAAAAAATACGAAGCCCAATCCCTATCAAATCAAACAATGAAGGATAAAATCAGGAAAAACACAAAAGGATTTTAAAAAAAGTAGTTATTAGAAGAATGAGGGTAAAAATCAAAATAAAAAAAATAAATTAGAGGGTAACCACAAATTTTTGATTGGAAGGTTAAATTGAAAGTAAAATAACTTTAACAAAAAAATAAAATAAAATAAAAATCAAATTAGAAAAAATAATATATCATAATTTTGGACTAAAGAATGAAATTAAAAACCATTAAAATTTTTGCAAAAGACTAAGGAAAAAAAATCAAAAGAATAAGGACTAAAATATAAAAAATAACAAATTAAAATTGAAAGAATAAATTAATAACAAATAATTCTTTTACAAAGTTAATAAAAAAATAAAAACTAAAGTTAATATATCAATAACGAAGAGTACTAACCTATAATTTTAAAGAAGGAGAAAAAGAAAACTCTCCGGCAATAAACTACCACATTACCTCTAACACATGCTGTACCAGGAGGAAAAAGAATCTACGACATAGTAGAAGAACACTATTGGCTACTCTCGGAGGTGCTGCCCGAGTCACCAAAAGTGCTTAGTGATATGTGTGCTTCAACAATTTTTTCTATTTTAATATGAATGAATCATAAGTAAAAGACCAAAATATCCTAAATAAACTAGTTATTAACCAAAAAAAGAAAGAAAAAAAAAAACACAGAAAGTCCACTGCTTATATATTCGCAGCATCATTGAGTACAAAATTGATGATTAAGTTGATATGTAGTAGTAATAATACTACAAATGCCATGGACATATATACATACACAGAATTAATGATTCTCAAGGTAAAAATACATACAGATAGGAGAAACAGTGCATATGCATGCTTCCAATATCACTAGCCCAGGTTTTCCTGTCTATACATGGAGGAGCACTGACTGGATCTTTTAGCTTATGCTGCACCACCTGCCTCAAGGCTTCAAATTCATCTCTGACTACACAGATAAATATATATTTTAGCTAAAAAAGCGAGCTACTCTTAATTAATTAAGAGAATGTTATCACAAGATTACTTTCAATTGTGAATAATAACTAGACAATTATTAATAAATAAATAAATTCTCAATATTTAATATACAGATTTGAGTATTCGAATTATAACAAACAAACAATATATAATCTGATTATATTAATTAATCTTGACTACTAATCCCCCAAATAAGGCACAAAAACATAACGTCATGCTAAATCCTCCCTAAGCAGGCTGGTTAATCACAGATCACTATCATATTTTCAAAAGAAAAAAGAGTCGACTCCGGGCATCGTGCAATCAACAGGTCAACCACCGCTCGAGAACTGCACTGTAACTTGTACGGGAAGGCCACCGGAAAGAAATCAAGGGATTGCAGCAATCCCATGATTTTAGATTGTGCGGTGTTAAGGTATTATATGGCATTCGTTTACAGAGAAATTGCATTGAAGAATACATAATATGATCAGCAATGGCCACCCCCAACGCCATTGCCAATAACAATAGTAAGTAACAAAGAGAGCAATATTGCCTACTGACCTCAGGGTTACAACTCTGACGAACAATTGTCTGGTTATTTATATTTACCAGAACCGCACAGAACAATTTTGCCTGTATTAAGACAGAGTCAAAATTGGTATGAGAAACACAAGGAATCGATAAAACTAGATCATACAAGTTACTGCATCAGCAGAGGGATCTCACAACTTACAAGCAATACATAATATTTATAACAGAAGCACTGGAGCATATAAAAAGGGAAAAATGGGGCAGAAAGAATCAGTTCTGACAAATTGTTAACATATAATTCAGTGTAAGATCGTTGCCTAGAACAATTCAGAAAATTAATTAGCATATTGATTGAAGGCTTCAAAACTTGGTGCATTTTTCTATGACTTGTGTTCAATCCCAATAACTTGGCTAGCGGGTAATTGCAGCAGATGTACATGTACAAGGTTCTTGAGCTCCATATATATGTATTCTGGTATCGAATATATTCAAGAGTGGACCCTGCTGTCATGCATGGAGTGAGAAAACTCACTACTTCAACGATGTGCAACTAAAATCATCATGACTGTACGCCTGAAAGATGATTTCTTGCAAAAAGATCTCCCCCTTTTCCATCCTAGACAATCTTTAATTCCTAGCATCTCAAAAATACTTTTATGACTTCCAAGCTTACCTTAAGAGATTATGCAAGGCTTACTTGTAAATTAATGTACGCAATGGATGATAAAATCTTGACAAAAATAAATAAATAAATAAATAAATGTATGTATGTTGTAAATCATATATTGAAAAATATTTTTCTTTGTATGAATGGGTTATAAAATGTTTGTTTTTGCGATTCATCCATCTGTATTTTTTAAAAAAATTACTTTTTTTTTTAATTTTTAAATGTATTAAAATTCTGATGTCAAAATTTAAATTTTTTAAAAATAAAAAAATAATAAATTTTTAAGCAAAAATACAATGATATTATAATGTTACTATAATACCAATTACTATCTTAATTAATAATCACAACTGACATACATTACCTTAAATAATTTTGTCTCTCTAACCGATAAAAAGCTTCAAAATTGGAACGCTTATAGTACATGTCAAGAAAATAAAATAAAATCCTATA
>Ga0325402_1006428_pt1 | contig 11113 bp, 6 predicted proteins | sample PopdelMetagenome_22_FD_207212 | JGI IMG/M metagenome (GOLD analysis project Ga0325402, IMG submission 207212) | Populus deltoides microbial communities from Bellville, Georgia, United States - Xylem-PdKOR-R3 | ecosystem: Host-associated > Plants > Phyllosphere > Stem > Wood/Secondary xylem...
AAAATAATTTAAAAATATAAAAAAATTAATTTAAAATAAAAAATAATGAATATTATAGTACTATAAGTAGCATCATATACTTGATAATAACATTAGATTTTTGTTTTTTCTTTCTTCATTTTCAAACGAAGTCTGGTTTCCAGTCTCACACTTGAATGGACAAGGGAGATTTACTGGACTCCGAAGACAGCTTTAACAAAACGTTTGGGTGTCTTTGCTGAAAATATTATGAATTCAGGGCTTTCTTATAGTGGATTCTGTCCAATTAAGCTACGTTTTGGATCGTTCTTTCTCACTTCAGCCGCCTCATTTTGGGCGATGACACCAGTAGCAAGAAAATATAAGTATGTACCTTTATGCTTATGCATTGGAAATTTGACTGTCTTCCTAATGACAGACACATCAGTAAGGCAAAGACCAAAGTAGAGTACAAAAGGGAATCTTGATGAAGAGAACCCCCTGCAGAAATTTTGGGTTCTGGGAATTGCAAAAACCATTGACTGTAGTCTCAATACGTGTTTACTCGAACCACAACTTATGATGAAGGTGATTGTTTATTGGTCCCTTCTCTTAACATTTCTTCCCTCCATCCTTTATTAACCTTAGCAATGAAGTCTTCAATTCTCTTCTCCAGATTATCATCATCAAGTTCTTCTGCAACATCTTGCCAACCAATCACACCGGCACTCCCATTGTCGTAGTCGTCTTCATTACAACAATCAGAACAACTGTGTTTCTCACCATTGTCTTTGCCATTGTCATTGTCCTGATCCTTCTCATTGCTGTGATTCTCACTCTTACTCTTAACACATGTGTCTCCAGCAACTTCACATGAAGATTCAGCATTCCCATTGCTCTGATTCTCACCTTTATTCTTTACATATGGATATTCACATAAAGACGGTTTAGGTAGCCAGAGTCCATCAACTTCATCTTTGGATGGCTTATAACTCCATAAAACGATGACCCAAATTAAGATGTTGAGCTACAAATGCAAAAACACAGCAGATGAAAAGTTCAGAACCGGAGAAGCATTTTAGAACGGAGATACTGGTAACGCAACGAGCTTCATTTCCTTGTACAAAAATAGATGATACAACTAAGCAAATAAGTGCTTTTCTAAATAATTTGCAATGGGGTTTCCATTATATAGTTGCATGGGGTTATACGTGAGACCAACCGATGTGTGATTCTCGGAAATTGCTGTTTTTTGAATTGGTAGGGTATATGACACTTAATTTCACAGAAGTTTAGGTCATTATTTCTAGCGACCCAAATTTTCAATCACAAGGCAGAAACTTCCGCAGAGCTTCTTAGATTGTGGATGTATTTGGCTATACGGTTAAGCTATGTTTTTGAAAAATTTTGAATTATTTTTTTTATTTTAAATTAATTAATTTTAAAAGAAATAGATTTGTTACTCTCTGCCTTTTAAAAATTTTTCTGCTTTTTTAAAAAAAGAATTTCCCATAAATTTTCATGATCTCTTATAAAAATATTTTAAGTATCAAAGATTTTTTCTAAACATGGGTTACTTCATGATTCCCTTATACATATTTAGAATTTTTTTTAAGCATACCTTTCTGGGTTTTCTAGTTTATTACCTGGAGTTTTAACCCCTCTTTTTATATGAAAAAAATTCAATAAAATCATTATGATAACTGGATATTTTTACAAATATTTACAGATTAATACCACAAAGACTTAGAAGCTGCTGATAGATTCAAATAAAATAAATCTAAAAAACCTCTCAAAATAAACTTAAAACATTTCTCCAAAATAGACCCAAAAAACACTTATTGGGCTCGGGTTTGGTAACTCGAATTCAATGTACAGCTAGGGCTAAGAAGAGTGGGCTCTAACATGGTAGCCCGAGCTCAATGTTCAGTTCATATTTTTTTTTATATCTTATATTCACTATAATTGTTTCTTAACTCTTTGACGTGGAATAATTATAGTAAAAATTATTTTTATATTTTTTTTAAAAATCTATATTTACATGTATTGTTTTAAAAAAAATTATATAAAATATTAACATCTCAAATATTTTATTTTCTTTAATTTTTCTGAGTTCATTCAGCTTGACCTCTAAAACCTAGCTACATGTTGGTCAACCCATGACTGAGCTCAATAACTATGCTAAAAACCAGTTACGTGCCGTATATGCGTGCGCTTCCAGGGAATTTAGAACTCTTTGGACGTTGCATCTGAAATGCTTGATCTCATTTGCATGCTGATGTTGATAGGGAGCTGACTTAAGTGGGATTACTGTACATTTATGGAAGACCCACTTGCAGTTTTGCAACCAGATAGGGGGGAGAGCATAAAAAAATCAACACTTCTGCCTTTCTTTGTTAGCTTTGCTTTGGTTTCTGGCATTGAAAATTGTTTATATATTGATCTGGAACTGCAAAAATACAGAGAGTTTTAAACAGCTGCGAAAAACCGAACCTGTATGATTACATGGAAAAATAATTAAAAATAAATACATTCAAAGCATAACGAGAAAAAAAATTATAAAAATAGTTGAAAATGCCATTACAACTATTTCTAAGAAGTTGCACTATTGCATCACGCAGAGCAACATTAACAGCCTTTAAAAAGAGTAGATGAAATGTTAGAAATAACAGCAATTTGCAAGAGTCCATCAATCCCGAGAAAGACAACTCTTGGCGGTAAATATTACATCAGCTACTCTACATGGCACAACAGCAACAGGGGCCTAACGAATCAGCTAACTAAAATTCTACCTGAAAAACAAAATAGGTAAAATCGACATGCCAGTACTGATAAATTGTTGATAAAATTACAGATAAAACAACACTTGAAGGTGAGATTATAAGATTGGAGGTTGAATGCCATTGTCGTCAGTGACAAGCCTTTTGATGCACAATTGAGGTGAACCCCATTACCCTGCTGGCAAAGTTAAGTTAATGTCAGCCGGCTTATTCCTTGATTCCGGAGGCAAAGGAGACCAACTATCTCCTCGAAATGAGGGAGATGAGAAGTTGGATTTAGGATCAGCAATAGAAATAGGAATGGCAGCAGTCGGCATGACACCTGATAACGAATCATGCTTCTGTTTCTTTGGCTTCTGCTCATGCTGGTTCCCAGCCAGAAAACTACCTACTACAACCTAATCAATTAACAAGAAGAAAAGGAAAAGGAATATCAAACTCTGTCTCAAAAGCCATCCATGATGATTATTACTTCTGACATAGGTTTAACACCACAGTTTAGATAGTGCACTGGTATAGGGGAGAACAGTTAAATTGGAAAAACAACCTGTACGGGGCTTGCAGCTACCAGCAGACCAGCAACTCCACCACCTACAACTCTACCATCAGGACTTGCTAATGAAACACTCATCCCACCAGATCTGCTTCTTGTTCCTCCAGTTTCAGTGGGCATAAATGAACCAGATAAAGACAATATCTCAAACCGACCCTGGAAAAATCAAGGGGAGAAGATTGATAAATAGATATTAAAAATAAAAAAGTACAAGCAACGTGAGGTGCTAGGATTAGGTAGTTAACAAATGGTCCTAAGGTGTTATTACAAATCCAATATTGAATTAGTGAGGAAAAGTAGTTTACAAGTTCAAAGGGCACCAGTAAGAGGAGGAGCAAAGTAGATAAAGATCCCACTTTACAAATGTGACTCCAGGACCATGTTAACATCCACTTTTGAAGAACTTCTAAAGGTTTAAACTAAGACCTTTATTTTAGATGAACAACCAGCACTGTAACCCAAGTATAAAAAGCAACAGGAGAAGAGAATTAATTCTAAACAAGAGCTTATGATGAATCCCAGCATGGAACACATCACCAACCACAAGCATATGTTTCTTTTTCATTTTATAAAGAGTTTAATGACACAGATTTCCTGATTAGAATTGTTAGAAACTCTTAATGTAGAAGTGCAGTTGCTGAACTTTTGTACAGAAGCGCACCTTTAAGGTAAAGGCAAACCATTGTTTTAAAGAAATCATTGTACATAAGGAAGGATAAAATGCATCACCTCGTATGTTAGTGTACCCCCTGAAGAGTCAGGCTGACGAAGTGTAACGCTAGAGATCACACCATTAGCTGAGAGCACGCATATAGCTCGAGGACCTTGTTGGGAAAATGATATGATTTTCATTGTGACATCCTAAACAACCAAAATGATAATCTATTTATGTAAGTCATCCTTGAATCAAAGGAAAACATATAATTCAATCTCAGAAGTTATGAGAAAAAATAATGTTTTTGCAACTTCCAGGCTATTTCACCGGATATCAGGGAATGTTACATAAAGCAAAGTTTTTAATCAATTTTTTCTGCCTTCTCTATTTTGGAAATATATGACATCCTGATCAATGTTTACAGTTGCTCAAATCCCAGCCACAGTTTCTTAACATGAAATTCATGTTATGTTTGCACTTATACGAACAAATGGCCATAAAGGAAAAAAAATGCAATGTCAATACTAGGCATAAATACAAAAATTCAGTGGTTATGTACCTCGCCCGCATTGACTGTGATGATATGGGGAGTAAAATTTGCACCTACAGAGCATGCAACCCATTCACCTAGAAGATCAAATTGCCAAAGCATCAGCAACCAAGACACGGAAATTCTCATTCCACAATCAGAATCTCAATTCACAGACTTCAAGCAACATAATGCACCTCAAAGGTAATAGGAAAACCAAGGCAGAAAATTTCAGAAATTTCAAATTCAGAATTCTTGCTTTGAAAAGAAAAGCTGGCAAAACATCATATTTAGGGTGGCCTTTTCAGCAATAGGAGACCCCATTGATGTGGAAAAAGACTACATGAAACCTTATGGTGGCATGGTCAGAGAAAAACAGCTCGTATTGCTTTCTAAGGCAGCATTACCAATAAAAAAAAGTGACATTTCTGCAGACCATCAAGAACTTAAAAATTGCATAATCATAGAAAAGTCTCATGCATCGATGACTGGTATGACTTGAGTACCAGCATAAAGATATTTGGGGACTCTTCAACCTCCAGGCAGAAGTTCTCAGCAACAGTTGTTAAAGGCTCCTCAACCTATAGGGCATGGGTGTAGGTAACCAACTCAAACAACCAAAGGAAAAGCTCCAAGCCATCTCATAGCAAAAGAAGAGCCTCTCTAAGTACGGAATCTCTCTAATTAAGAGAAGGGCTTAAGGATATTGTCTTATGACCTGATTTCTAGATAATTATGTAAGGCTATTATGGTGTTTCATGCAAATGGAACAATCCTCCAAGGGGGGTAAAACCAATGCACCATCTAAGCTACCTGATTACTCATGAGCAGGAATCGCAATTCTATGCATCAGATTCAACACTGCTACTTGAAAACAGAAAGAAAACAGGAAAGCCAGAAATTGAAGCACTGGTGCTAAAGGGGTAGCAAGATAATCATTCATGAGCTTAGACTGCCCAGTAGAGGTGGTCTCAAGAGTTCAAACTCATGGATTTTGTCTGTGGAATAATCAAACACCAGGTAAATTGAGGAGGGATTATAGAAAATGTCAAGCAAAACCCTTTTTACTTGATAAATAATATGCAAATTTTCAACTAACTATGAAGAAATGAAGTGTCTTGCCTAAAGTAAACTGTCGATGGCTTGTTGGGAATAGATGGCACTTCATCCTACTGATGACATGTTCAAAAGACAGCCATGCATTTTATGGTCTCTGCTGCAATTTGAAAAAAGTTCCTAGTAATGCAGCACCCATGAAGCTGGTTACCCAGGTCGATAGAGAACTACAAAATAATTACTCCCGTCTTCGCTCTCTATCATCTAAGCTAGAAAATTGTATTCCAGGAAGCAACCAAGTAGCCCAACTCAACCGGAGATGGAAGAGATAAGAAGTCAAAACTCACAACTACGTAACTAGATTGTGCGTGCTTAGTCACAGTTGACCACAATTCTTCTCTTCTATATGATTCATGTAGTAGCTACATGGATATTAAGAACCTTGAGAACTGCTCAGGGAGAGAAGGCCAATTTCAGCAAGTGAGCAAGCAGCCCACCATGATTAAAGAGGCCAAGTTCGGCAACTTACATACAGACCCATTTGGCAGGAAATGATCACACAGCATAAGGAACAAGAATCTAAAAACTAGCCACAAAAATATCCAGAATACAAAACACGGTAAACAGAACCACCATAAATATCAGCAAAACATGGAAACTAAAAAAACTTCCTCCATTGTTTAGGAAGGAAATCGGTGAGATCTCTCTATTCCAATTTTGTTTAAACCATAACACAGCAGCAGACCTTTACCGGTCTTTTAGCAAGTACCCAACAACAGTACCTTCCACAAATTCTCTTCCCCGAAAAAGGGTTCATAAGTGCCAAAATAACACCCTCATAACAAGATTCCCTCATTACCACACACCAACTCACATACCCTCGTTCTCTTTCTAAACCCACCACACACACTCAAACACACATATCAAGATCTCAACTGAAGCATCATTTCACAGGTCCCACGTTCACAGAACCTGTACTAAAAACCACCCGACTTTCTCTAACATTGAAACAGACAACACGAAAAACAACATATAAAAACATCAAAGATCCAAACTTAAAACCTAAAACAAGCACAAAAACAATTAAGCTCAAAAGGTTACCTATAAAAATGTCAAGTTTCTTACCAAGATTCAAACTTTAAGCACAAAAAACACTTTAGCTCAAAAGGGAATAAATAAATTGACAAACTTCTCCGTTCCTTACCTAAATTCTCCAGCTCAAACTTGGCCTTGCTCACTGGCTTTATTTTCTTTTGCTTCACAACTGAGAAATCAATCACCGGAGAAGATGGTGCAGGAGCCGCCGACGAAATCGGCTTCGGAGACAAAGCCATGGTGACACTCCCGTCTGGACCATACTTTCTAGGCCTCCCTCTCTTCTTCTTCAATGGCATAGTCGCCGCCGCGGGCGACGGGTGGGGAGGTGGAGCTTGCGGCGGAGCTTGCGGCGGAGCAGGTGGCGCAGATCCAGGTGTTGAATTCGGGTTGCTGTCGGACCTAGGAGCGATTTGGTAATTTGAAGGAGCATCGGATGCCACCACTGTTACCCCCCCGCCACCACTGTTACTACTCACAGTTGTTTCCATGCTTAAACCCTTTAAAAGATATTTTTCTTTTATGAAAATCTTTCCTAAAAACTCATTTTGATTTTGAGCTCAAATCATCTCAAAATATTAAAAAAGTTCAAATTTTCATTGAGAATTAAACCTAAAAAAATCATCCTTTTTAAGAGGAAAAAAACAAGCTCCAAAATTTAAAACCCAGAAAGGAACAAAAAAATGAAAGGAAAGCTGAGTATGAGGTAGAAGAGAGAGCTTTTTACAGGAGAAATTAATCTTGAAAGAGAGAAGAAAAAATAAATAAAAACTTGAGCTTTTTTTTTAGCTTAATTTCTGAGATTAGAGAGCTCAGGTTAAGCAGAAACAGAACTTAACTGAGGTTTTAAGGAAAAAAGCACAAGGAAAAGAAAATTTGTGTTTTAAAATTTTATTCTTTTTTTTTGGAGTAAAGAGAACGATGAGAGGAGAAGGAAAGATTGGATTTAAGCTGTGAAAGTGAATTTGGATTTTTGAATTAGTGGGGGTGGTTTGGATTGGAAAATGGTTTTTTTTTTTTTCTCTGTCATAAAAAATAATAGAAAAGTTTGTTTTGTTTTTTAGTTGTTGTTGGGCTAATTTAGTTCTTAACCTTCCCAAGTCTGTCCGAAATATGATTAGAAAAACAATAATAAGAATTGCAATTTGAAAGAATTTAATAACAAAAAGAAAGTTGGCATTGATGAATATGAATGTGCGTGCGCGCGTAATGATTATTGTAGAATTGTATTTTATGATAGATTATAAAAGATATTGATGTTTTGGTTGGAATCTGGTGGAAAAATAAATAAATTAATTAATTAATTAATTAATTAAATAAAGCGGAAAGTGGGAGGGGTTTTCCTTTCTCTTTCTCTATCCTCTCTTTTCATTATTTTTTTCTATTTTCGACAGAGAAAGGGACAAGAGATGGTATTATTGCCATCATTTTATTAGCAGTTTTCTTTTCTTTTGTTTAATTTTGAGTGAATGGCAAGTAAAATTAAGGTGCCAGGGAAATTTTAAAAAAAAATATATTGTCTGGAAAAGGGAAGGAGGAGATTGGCTCAAGGCAAGCATGGCCTGGTAAGCTTTTATCGGATACAAGCAAAAACATGAAAAATGGCTTCTGCAAAATGGCTTTCATCGATGAAAAAAGAGAGAGCACAGTGATGCAATCCTTTGTTGCTTATGCAAAATGGCTTTCATTCTCTTGCTCTTCTATTGTTCCCTTTGCCTGTCCATGATGATGCTGCCGTGAAAAGGATTGATGATGAAAGCTGCTCTCATATATGGATTTGCCATGCATCCTGATGAATGGGGAGTGAGCAGATAGATCTTCAACTGCTTCCTTTTTTGCCTCTCTCTTTTTTTAGCTGGACCCTACTTGAGAATCAAATGATAAGCAAAACTTTCTTCTTCTTCTTCTAAATTTAGGTTCTTTTTCTTTTTATTCTATGAGTGTGTGATATTCCAGTTTTCGAAGATGTAACAAAACATTTTTGTACAGGGTGCGATGAACCGATGTTCAAAAATGCATTGATAACGGTAAGTTCAATGGGTTTACTTCTTTGTGGTTTCAAGTTCGAGTCTCATGGTTCTTAATATGATAATCATTAAAGACTTACATGGTCGTTAATTTCAGGACCCGTACGTGGAATTAATCGAGGTACACGCAAGCTGACCCGAACACCAACATTAATAAAAAAAAAAAGCATGGATAAGCCTACAATTCAATTGATTATTTGTTTTTTTTCTTATGATCAAACAGTATTTTTGAACGAATTTAAGATTTTTTTTTTTTTAGCAGAGTGTAATTTAAGATCAAGTCTTAGCAGCTTTAGAGGGAGCATATCATCCTCTTTACCATGAATCCATCTCTTCATTATTTTTATTTTTATTTTTTACCAGGAGGTTTACTACGTATCTTATCACTTAAGACCATGCGCTCTTTTTTCTTTTATAAAGAAATTCGCCCAACTCTTTCTTTACAGGGAAATATCACCGTCCTCTTTATTCTTTTTTTTTTTTATTAAAACAAAAGCTAAACAGAGTTTATTATTTTGCACTTATTACATCAAATCATTAACTTGATTTGATGGGTAATATGTTATTTTATTTTCTATTAGATCAAATTCCCATTGCCAAATTCACCGAAGGCATCTAATCATCTCACATTTTATATATATGGTAAAATTATTAAATAATCTTTAAAAGCAAATTTTATTTAACTTAGTTTAAGGGGCATTTTTAGAAATTCAATTTAATTTGAGAATTTAAAAGACTAAATTAACCTTAAATTCAAAAAGAATTAGGCTTGCTTTAAGGGGTTTTTTTATCATTTTATTCATGTTTTTTTGGTAATTAATGAGGAGTCTCATGGGCAATTCATTATTTTTAAAGATATAAAATATTATCAAAATTAAAAAGTTGTTGTCACATGCCAATACATGAGGCTCTCTCACTATTTAAGTAGAGCATGTGGTGCTTCCCAATAGCTAAAAATAGACAACTGACATATTGTTCAAAGCATCTAATAGTGATACATCTTATAGAGCAATGTGTGTAATGGGATTTATGGTGATTCGGTGGCGATTGATTTTTTTTTCTCCCCTTTCTTTTCTCTCTCTTGACCCAGCCAAATTTTAATTGTTATTCCTTTTTTTATTTTTCAATTGCAATCTTTACTCTCTTTATTTTTCTTTGATCATATTTGGATTAATTTGCTTTTCAATTTTATCCCTGAGTGTTTAGTTCTCATTCTTTTTATTACTTTTATTTTTTTATATCCTTTTTTTAATCAAATTTAATTTTCAATTTCATCACTCAACATTTTATTTTTATATCAGATTGATCCTTATTCGTTTAATAGCTTTTTTTTCTTTGTTTTTTTTAATTTTATTCTTCAACGTTGGATTGATTATGAATTGAGCTTTATTATTTTTTTTCTGTGCGATGATTCCAATCTCATGGCCCTGGTCACAAGTATAAAATGTTAACCTGGATCAACATCAAACATTTTTAAGAATATTTTTTACATTATTTTTTTTTAATTTTATCTTTCAACATTAGATTTTTTAAAAATTAGGCTTCTTTAAATTTTTTTTAGATTTTACTTTAGAACACATCAACAACGCTTCATTGACATTAAGTTACATAAAAAATTTACCTAACTTATGACAAAGCAAGTCTTAAGCCAAAGCACTTTGTACAACCAACATTGGATGAGTGTGCACGGGTCACTTATCTAGTAAGATGCATGTAGATTTTTTCCTTTTGTTGAAGAGGCTGAGATCAAACTAGTTTATTTTTCTCTTGCCTAACTATTATTAAGCTTACTTGTTTTTGTATTTTAAAAGTATTTTTAAAAAAAATTAATTTTTTTATTTTTTTATTTTAAATTAATATTTTTTGATATTTTCAGATCATTTTGATATATTAATGTTAAAAATAATTTTTTTAAAAAAAATAATCTTCACAATTAATAGCAAACAAGATGTAATTAGTTTTATACTTCCACACTTGACTTGAAATTGAGAGAAAAAAAAAAAACACAACCACACCCTTGTCGCGCCTACTCTAAAAAACTTGTAGCCTTCGGGTAAAATTATTGCTCACATTATTTCGTTTCCTTACCAAACATTAACTACTTTTGTACCGTTTACTATATATATATATATATATATATAGATAGACACACAATAACTATTTTACCCTTGATTTGTGGCGCATCAGATATTTTTTTTTCTAACGAAAACAAAATTATATATGAAGGCTTTCCAAATATATTTTATAGTTAAAACAATTTTAAATTCAAATCGAAAAGTTTATACTTATAATCAAATGAATCCACAACTATATTTATGTTATTAAATGAAAAAGGAGTCATTAATAATAACTTACAATAAAATTGTAAAAATTAAAAGACAATTGTAAATTAAGATATTTAATCTCATAAAACGGAATATTTACTCGGTTGTGTTTGCTATTTCAACCAAAAAAACTCAC
>Ga0325402_1006429_pt1 | contig 11111 bp, 10 predicted proteins | sample PopdelMetagenome_22_FD_207212 | JGI IMG/M metagenome (GOLD analysis project Ga0325402, IMG submission 207212) | Populus deltoides microbial communities from Bellville, Georgia, United States - Xylem-PdKOR-R3 | ecosystem: Host-associated > Plants > Phyllosphere > Stem > Wood/Secondary xylem...
GCAATGAAAACTCTCTAATGACAACCTAAATAGAGGACGAAACACATTTGAATTAACCTTTCAAACTCCAGAAAGGTGTACCGAAAGGTTGTCGCAACGCGTGCCTTTATGAAGCACAAGTCTTTGTCAACCGGTTAAGCATATCCTTCAGCAATCTAAAGACTGACAATGGAGGTTGCGAATCTTTTTTCTTTTTCCCAACTTTTTTTTTTTTCCTTTTTCCCAACTTGATGCACGGGGTTGTGGTCCTTTTTAGATAACACTAGTGCTGATGTATACTTGAAAAGGGTTAGAAACTTTTTATTTTTATCATGCTGGTTTTTCTCTTTAAAAAAGAGCAGGCAAGGTTCTACCTTCTCATGGATGGTTCAACGCTTATATTCAGACAGTTCTCACATGTCGATAGAATTTATTTACTGTGTTCACATCTCAGGACGGTGAGATCCAAATTTACCTTACCCTCAGAAAAGTCAAACAGGAAGTACATAAATAAACCAAGCTTAATGAAATGGGTCTATCCTAAGTTTCTAAATAATTATCTTGAAGATAAGTAGGGCGGACCTGGTGGGATAATCCATCGCCATTATTCATTAGATTCTCAATGGCAGGACCCAAGGATTTGATGTTATTTTTTGACTTGAGAAAAGAGTGTACCATTTACTTGCTGTGGGAACTTTCTGCGCTAGTGCAGATCAGTTGATGTGTCAGATATTATACATTTATTAGTTTTTGAGTGAAAATTGACTTTAACAATGATGGCTAACTTTTGTTCTTTATGTCCCATGTTGCTTCTGGGCGCGGCTCCAATTGACTGGAACAAATTAATCAACTATAGATCCAAATGGTAAGCCAATTCAACAAAAAACTTTCAAAGTTTTTAAGCCTCTGGTTTTTGAATCAATCCTAGTTTTCCATGTTTCATGCAATGCTAATATGTGTGCGCAGGGCCTTTGTACTACAAGGGGCTATACCATCTATTCTACCAATACAATCCCAAAGGTGCCGTGTGGGGCAACATTGTCTGGGCTCATTCAGTTTCAAAGGATTTGATCAATTGGGAATCCCTTGAGCCTGCAATCTACCCTTCTAAATGGTTTGATAACTATGGATGTTGGTCTGGATCTGCAACAATTCTCCCAAATGGTGAGCCCGTTATATTCTACACGGGTATTGTTGATGAAAATAATCGTCAGATCCAAAACTATGCTGTGCCTGCAAACTCGTCGGATCCATATCTTCGTGAATGGGTTAAACCTGATGATAATCCAATAGTGTATCCAGATCCTAGCGTGAACGCTAGCGCATTTCGTGACCCGACCACTGCTTGGAGGGTTGATGGGCACTGGAGGATTTTGATTGGCAGCAAGAAGAGAGATAGAGGGATTGCATATTTGTATAGGAGTTTGGATTTTAAGAAATGGTCCAAGGCCAAACACCCGTTACATTCAGTTCAAGGTACAGGTATGTGGGAATGCCCAGATTTTTTCCCCGTTTCTTTGTCCAGTGAAGACGGGTTGGATACCTCAGTTGGTGGATCAAATGTAAGGCATGTCTTGAAGGTTAGCTTAGACTTGACAAGATACGAATACTATACAATAGGTACTTATGATGAGAAGAAGGATAGGTATTATCCTGATGAAGCCTTAGTTGATGGTTGGGCGGGGCTCAGATATGATTATGGAAACTTTTATGCTTCTAAGACATTTTTCGATCCAAGCACAAACAGGAGGATTTTGTGGGGTTGGGCTAACGAGTCTGATTCTGTACTACAAGACAGGAACAAAGGATGGGCAGGAATTCAGGTAATCCTCGGTGGAATCTTGAATTCTTGGGGATTATTATTAACTTGTTTAAAGTCATTTTTATTGGTTAATAATATTTTTTTCAATTGCATTCTTTTAGTTGATTCCAAGGAGGGTGTGGCTAGATCCTAGTGGAAAGCAATTGCTACAATGGCCCGTTGCAGAACTGAAGAAACTAAGGAGCCACAATGTTCAACTGAGAAATCAAAAGCTCCACCAAGGATATCACGTTGAAGTTAAAGGCATCACTGCTGCTCAGGTTTGTTTCGTTTTCCTCTCTCTCTCTCTCTCTCTCTCTTCTTATTGAGCAATAAAAAAAAATGAAGGGCACGAAACAATATTAAGTCAATGATTGTGACCTTGAATAGTAATGAAGTGAAGTCTTGATTTTCCTGATTAATTGCTTCATGTATTTGACAGGCTGATGTCGATGTTACCTTCTCTTTCCCAAGCTTGGACAAGGCTGAGCCCTTTGATCCTAAATGGGCCAAGCTTGATGCACTTGATGTCTGTGCCCAAAAGGGTTCCAAAGCACAAGGCGGGCTTGGGCCATTTGGACTGTTGACACTGGCTTCAGAAAAGCTTGAAGAATTCACTCCCGTCTTCTTTAGAGTCTTTAAAGCAGCAGACAAGCACAAAGTTCTCTTGTGCTCTGACGCGAGGAGGTATGTTTTACAGCTTTTCTTCTCGAGACATCCGCTCCCATCCCTATTCCTGCTGTCGACCTCTGCAACATGGTCTTTATACGTGGTTTCTTTTGAACAGCTCTTCCTTGGGAGTAGGGCTATATAAACCACCTTTTGCTGGATTTGTTGATGTTGATTTAACTGACAAGAAACTTACACTCAGGAGTTTGGTATGCCCCCTTCATTATCTTGGTTGAAAACTATTAGAGGAATGACTATCTTAACATGCTTTCGGCTATGATGACTTTTCTTTGCAGATTGATCACTCTGTTGTTGAAAGTTTTGGAGCTGGTGGAAGAACCGTCATCACATCCAGGGTTTATCCGATCATTGCAGTCTTTGACAAGGCTCACTTGTTTGTGTTCAACAATGGAAGCGAGACCGTCACTGTAGAGACTCTCAATGCTTGGAGCATGAAGGTGCCTGTGATGAATGTCCCTGTAAAGAGCTGAACGGGGAGGATTTATTTTTATCTTTTTTTCTATATCAATGGAATGATGAAATTGTCTCGTACAATTTATGAGGAATAAATAAATCTTCAATATACTTTATGAGTGGGATAGTGCAGCAACATCATAATTCACAACCCAACATTCCTTGTCAAATTAAAAAAAATTCAAGTACTTAATCAAGATCTAAGATGTGAGGGGCTCAACTGTCGAAGGTAATAAGAATTTACTCCCTTCACCAATATCAGCCAAGATGCTTATGATGTGTCTTTTGGTTAAATTTTGAGTTAATTAAGTGTTTTTACAATTACTTTTATTTCTCGTAATGCCTCATGATATCTATAAAAAATCTATTTTTTTTTTATATATATATATAGATTTGAGATCCTCGGACACATAAATTAGTATATTTATATAAAAAAGGTGTTATAAATATGTAAAAAAATATTAAATTTTAAGAACAATATTTCATTCCTAAATTCTTCGTTCGCTCACCGGAAGTTCTAGCTGATCTCAAGGAAAAACCATTTGATCAAACCTCCATCAACTATCATTGACCTATCTAACTCGCACTCTTCTTCTCACCGAGCCCAAATCATTGACCAGGTCAAAGAAGCTGCAAGTGCTTGGAGCTTCTTTCAAGTGATCAACCATGGTATCTCTCAAAAAACAACAATTGAATCAACGATCAAATCTTTAAAATCCCTCCATGAGCAATCACATGAAGTAAAATACAAGTACTATGCGATGATCGGATACGTGGTGCTGTAAATCTTGCAAGCAATAACGATCATGGCACCTTAAACGGGTGTGGACGAGCCTCGTGGCGGCCGACCCTTAGGACATAACAAAAGTATGTAGAAAAGAGGTGATTGAATAGCATGGGTGTGCTGCAGATTCTGGCTTGATTCGCAGAGCTGAAAGCCCTCTTGATAGGACTGGGAGGTTCAGGGCCGGCATATACATCGGGAAACAAATTCGACAGCAACGTTTACTGATGTGAGGTTTTTGTTGGGTCATTTCGATCATTGCTGTCCTTATCAGCTGGATCCATGTAACAGTGGGATACAGATTCTACAATGATGGCAGTGTCGGTGTGGAATGAAATTGAGGGGCGCGCTGCAGGTGAAGCATGCGCATGATGAGTGGGTGGATGCCATACCTGTCCATGGCAGGTTGATTATCATCAATGTTAGGGTCTTTCTTCAGGTAATTTCACCATCAGTTTTCCGTCAATGTTGATTGTTAGTTCCCTTTTCCTTTCCAATTAGAAATAATATTTGAATTATGATTTTATTTGTGCTTCATTTATTCGGTCAAAATCTGATTTTGATTCTTATAAAAATCTAATCTTGTTTAATTTATAATATTTTAGGTTTTTTTCTTACTGATTGGGATAATACAAGTCTCAATTAGTATATCTATAACGTAATCTTGGCGCATTCATTCATGGTTGCATTACAAAAAATAAAAGTTGTAATTCAAAAGTCTTAGTGAATGAATAAAATCAAGATACGATTTTGGCCCAAAATAATTAACGTGCAAGTGTTTTTTAAAAATTAATTGTAAATAAAAAATTTAATGCATATATTTAATTAAATAGATTGAGATTTATATGTAGATAGAAAAAAAATATTTATATTAATTAAAAACTAAATTAGAAAGTGAAGAAATAGATTTAGATTAAGAAATTTGATCTCGTAACACGAGTAACGACCTATTAAAAAAAAAACCACGCACGCAAGCTTGGTCCTTTTTTTTCCACTTTATTTTTTTAAAAAAAATTAGATAACGCGTCCTCTGTTGCCAGTTTTCAACAATTGAAGAGGTGGTTAGAAAATTGAGATGATGTTTTTTTACTAGAAATTTTATTTTTCAGTTTATTTTTACTTTAAAATACCTAAAACAATCCTTACAATGTCTATAAACCAATAAATTAACTCAAAACACCTCTAAATTAGTCTAAAAATACAAACTTAAACTGAAAATAAAATCATTTCTCAATCCCGATCTATTTTTTTGACAATATACAGAGCAAAATACCTTTAATAGAACTCCTCTCATAGAATGAAACTAGTCGACAACAAGAATGATTTTTTTTTTTGACTAGAATGTGGTCAACAAATGATTTTTTCTTTTTGTTATTTTTTGACGAATCTCTTTGTGCTCTCCAAGATCAGGGACTAAACAAATGAAAAAAAATAAAATTTTAAACCAAAACAAAACTTTTAAAATCTAAAGGGATTGTGACAGAAGAAATGGAAAAATAGGAATAAAAAGAACTTTTTGTGTGAAGTTTAGATTGACCATGTGATTTGGACATGCCTTAGAATTTGATGTTTTTCTATAACAAATTAAAATAAAAATAAAAATTACAATTTGATGTTTTTCTATAACAAATTAAAATAAAAATAGAAATTGAGAGGTTGGTGAAGGTCTGAAATGGAAACCGGCGGCGTGTAGAAGATGAGCGATAAAGAGAGTTTATTTTGAGAGAGAAGGAGGGAAAGTATTGCTGTTTCCATCTGTAATTAATCACAGGAGGGAGAGGTTTCTTTTCTCTCTGTTGTTTATCTTTCGAGTGTCAGCTGATTGTTGATTTTGTGAGTTGTCCGTTCGAAAGGTGTGCTTCCACACCTAGGATTAGGATTGTCTTCTGGTGCAAAGTCTGCTTGTCTATTAACGAACGAAATAACTGGTCAGGATATACCTCAGAAATCATCGCCCCAGCATGGATGGTGAAGAAGCAGTCAGGCAAAGTCTGCTTGTCTATTAATGAACAAAATAACTGGTCAGGATATACCTCAGAAATCATCGCCCCAGCATAGATGGTGAAGAAGCAGTCAGTTTTACTTGGTATCACACCTCAAAAGAAAGGGACCGTGACTCAACACAAGGCTACAAGGGAGTGATTCATATCACAATAATAAGTATCCTCCTCTACTCGACCATTATAATCTTGTTCCATGATCAGGAAACGAGTCTTTGTTATGTCAGATCATATGTTAACTACTATGCCCACCAAAACAGCTGCATTTCATCCGCAAGGGTGTGTCCCCATTTCATTCATACAAACCGAACACCAAATCTGTATTTTACAGGATACTATATGAAAGATGATTACACAAACAGGTTTCTACAAGTCGAACTTGCCAGCTTCTTACATACCGGCTTTTTGTGCTTTTGGACGCTCTGTTGGCACCTTTCTCAATGGTGCTTTTGTCTGTGAGAGAGAATGTTTCCCCAAGCAATTTCTTATTTTCTGATAAATCTATAGTCATAAACAAACTAGAAAATTAATTATTACATTTCCAAGTATGAAGCTGTTGGCCACCCTTAATCAAATGGATCAAATCGCGGGTCATGTTCACTTGCCATCACCATCCCAGTGCACAGGCATGTAGGGCACATCACCTAAATTTACATTAGAAAATTTTACATTATAAACTTGGTTTGGTGCGAGAAACGGTGAGCGAGAAAGAAATAAAATCATAATAGATCAAAGTTAACAGCTACTTGCAGTCTTGTCACATTATGTGCTCATGTACATACACCGAGCAGTGAGCAACATATAATTGTTGCGGTTGTACCCGCTGCTAACATTGGCAACAAATAGAAAGGCAACTGTGCCCAAAATTGAAATTCAATTTGCAATATTTGCATAGTCACAATCTCTTCCCTTGATCAGCTTGGTATGAGCTAAGCCATAATCACAAGGTGAATGCTAAAGATCTTATGCAAAATATAGCATAAAAGTACTGTCACCAAATCACTACTATATTCAAGAACAAGTGCAGTATTTAAAATTAAAAATGCCACCGAATACTTCATTTAAAAGTAGCTCCTACTTTCCACAGAATTCTTTACCTTTCCTGCACCAGAGCAGTTTGGACACCTTTGAGTCGCGGGCACTTGTAATGGACGATCAGAAGCACTAGATAGTGAAATGGGATCAATGCTCAAGCAAACACCACTAGCAGAACACCGAGCACAGGCCAAGTATCCTGTTCATAGAATCATGAAAAAAAATTCAAAAAGAAAAGCAAGAAATGAAAAGACCTTTTCTTGTTTCCCCCTTCTTATTTCAGGGAATGCTTTCAACATTTTCGAGTAATAGAATAATTGGCTGTTCAATTAAGTTATTGAAATCACTTCAACAAACCAAAAATATATCATTTATTCACCACAACAGATTCAGGTCTAGCTCAAGTGGATACAATATTATTCTGTTTGTATCACTATCATAGTTTTCATCTCTTTGATTTACCCCTCATTCAAGTGTTAACAACAATCAGGAAAATAATGTACTATTTAATTCAGCAGAGGGAATCCAAATTCTATTTGACAACAAAATCATATCCTCAAAACAACTCGATACATACCAGTTCCATGGCAATATTTACACCTTTTCTTCTCTTGTTGCTCAACATTGTTAACTTCAATTAACATCAAGGATGAAATGACACCCACTGCCCCACCTACAAATGATGCTACAATGGGATCGACCATACTGAATTCAGAAATCAAGAAGTTATGAGCGTGATCCAAAGATTCTTATCAAAACAAACATGTAGCTGGCTGACACTACAGTTTTGTTTGCATCAAGTTTTAAATTTCTAATGGGGAAATGATACCTCAACTGCAACGGTAAATGCATGCTGCGTATGAAATCCTCGTATGAGGTGCCCCCAAGACCTAATTTTAGTTCCAACTGCCATGAAACATATCTCAGCACAAACAAGTCATTATGAAGAATTTGTAAGACATCAAAGCAATTCAATATCCAGTATAGAAACTCACAATGTATAGAGAAAAATAAGTAGATGTAAATGACCATCCACTTATGAGACAACCATAGACTTCATTCAGCTAATTAGTTTGGGTGGATAAGAATAAAGGAGAAGACAATTTTCCAGTCCAAACCATGCATTCTAGCCAATTAGCATTATTTTTTGGTCAAATACACCTGTTATCATTCTCTCCAAATTCTTGTAACCCTCAAACTTTGTATTGCTTATTTACCGTGCACATCAGGCACACAACACCCTAACCATACAACTATATGTTAATGTCAGCTTCTAATTTTTATCCTAGCTATCAAACATTTGTCACAAGCCTATACTTATAGTGCCATCTTGCAGAGATTTTAAGGTTGTTCTTCAGTATACTAAAAGACTGCATCATGCATCAGCTCCTTAGATTTTATTTTTGCCTTTAAACCAACTATCTAAAGTTAATAGATACTCACATCAGGACTTAATCAAACACTTCAATGACTTGCTGCAACACACATCTTGTTCCCATCTCGCACTCACATCCATACGCACCAGAACCACCTTTAAGCTATTCTAACTATGCAGTAATATAGATCATCATGAAAAAGAAAGTCGCTTTTCAATGCTTGCCTGGGCCGCATATACATATGAAAAAAAAATATGTCTTAAAGGTGTAAATTGGAATAAAAAGGCTCCATGTATAAGGTATCCACGACGCAAAACTTTATCAGAACCAATAAATATCAAGCAATTGTTTACAGCAACAATTTGTGTTTTCAAGAGAAAGAACTTACAGTTGGAGCAATAAGGCCACCAAATAAAATAATTCCTGATATAAAAGAGAAGCTTGTCAGGTAAAGCTGCCTCAATGTCTTCGGTGTCTACTTCAAAACAAAAATCCCAGTGGTTAGACAAAATCACAAATTCAATTCTTTACTAAACATTGTAGTAAGAATGCGAATCAATTAAAATACAAACACGGTGTTGTTCTCTTCTCTAAGGAAATTATTACGAGATACAATACTTTTCCGGTGCGTGCATCTATCGGGGTTGCTAGTATTAGTATATGCTTCATTTATCAAGTGCGTGTCCAAAGCTAAAGGACAGGGTTTGTTTGAAACTGACCACATGGGGAAGAAAAGGAATTGATGACGGCATATCAGGCATCTCATCTGCATCTTCCTCGCCACTCTCATCGACCACTTTCAGGTTCTTTATTCGCTGTTGCACCCTTAATCTCCTTACCTAAAAAAATCAGATTTACACCACAAAAATAACTACAGTACACAAAAATAAACCAAACCCAGAAGACAAAGTAATTCAATTCAGAACAAAATAAATAAATAAATAAATCAGAATTTAAAATGAAAAACTTCGTAACAAAAGAAGAATCAAAGAAAAGAAAAACCTCTTCCATGAGTAGAAAAATCTTATTACGCCTACTCCTTATGTTGTCCTGAATTTCTTGCATCTGCATTTGAACAAAATCCTGAACTGTCTCTGGTCCTTCTATAATGCAAAAATTGCTGCAAGAAACAAGAAAATGACATGAGCAAACAATTTAGCAAAAAACCTTAATTCGTTCTCTTCTTTTCTTTTAATCAAAAGATTACTGTGAAAAAACAACCAATAATAGGCGTTTAGAATATGATAAAAAGAGAAATGAAATCAACCTGGAATAGTTATCATTGGAAGGAAGAGAATCGGAGGAGTTAGTAGGAGGAGAAGAGCGGAGAATTCGAGAAGGAGAGTTGTCGTGTTTGGGTGATAAGAAGCTGAGTCTTGGATTTCCATGTGAGGGAGAGAAGGTTTTTGAGGAAATAAGATTTGGAGAAAGAAAACGATGATGATAAGAGCAAAGAGAAAAGGTAGCCATTGTAGTGTTATCCTTGGATTAGCTCATTACAAAGATGGATTTTGGCAATTTGATAGCCCTACTTTCTTCTTTTTTCTATATTTGTTTCTTGCAGACGTCGGGGAGAAATTGAGTGGGTTTGGTGGCGGTGGAATCTAGCAAGGAGAAGAAATCCAGCATCTACAACAAAATGAGACAAGACACAACTAACGTTAAGGACTCAAGTGAACTTGTAAATTTCTTAGAAAACTTCAAATTAATCTATAATGCATTACCCAGTCATCAATTAACTCCCAAAACAAAAACTTTAATCAATTAGGTCCGAATTGTGTGCTTCCAAGTAGACGTGTTCAAGAATATAGTTTGGTCAGGTTTTATCACATGTATCAAACTTAACTTTTGATATTTTATAAATTATAAACCTAACATATTTAATTTTTATAGACTCGAATGGATTGGTATATTAGATTGAGCTAATTTTATGTGTGGATATTATATAAATATCCATAAATTGAGCTTATATTATTAATTTTTATGGATTTATATTTATATACGAACCCATAACATGAACTGTAAATGTCTTGACATTTTTATTATTAGGTCTAATTTTTATATCTTATACTACTATTAAATTCTAGTTATCCCATCCCCTCTAACAATAAGTTTGTTATGTCTAATTTTTATATTTTACACCACAATTAAATTATAGTTACTTCTTTTTCCTTCAATAAAAAGACTCACTAATAAGAACTTTAAAGCCAAAATACTTCTAAATAAAATAAAAATAAATGTTCAATTCACAAACTATTAAATATTGAAACACAAAGAATATAGGGTATACGGGTTGGGTCGAGTTGATCGGGTTTCAAAACTCCTGACTCGCCACCTAACCCTAATATCTATTTATTAAGTTTTTTCATTCATAATCATTTGTAATATTTATATTATCCGATTATGACGAGTTGGATCGAACAAGATAAAACAAATAATATAAATTAGCTGATTTTTTTAAACACCACTATCTTCAAAGGTTTCTTAATTGGAATTGGATGGCATGGAGTGAAAATGATTAGGGAAGAAAGTGAATAAGAAAACCCATTTGTCATTATTTTGGAACATGGAAATGGAATACAAGTAACCTCAATTGGTTTAGAAATTCAAACACAATTCTTAATCCATGAAAGATTCTAGACCGCTTGTATAAAATTCAATTAATTGATGCTTATATTTAAGATGGAAATAACTATATAGTAAGGGGATTAAAAGTATCTCAAGATTCATGACTAACATGGGAATTCAATGAAGTCATCCTTTTGTATAGAATATCACATTTGACAGAAAAGAGTTTTATTTCACCACCAAATAATTCCAATTCTTATTGTTATTAGCTAATACTCCATTGTTTTCCTCTTACAACTTCAAAATCACATTAACATCACCAGAACAACACATGTAATAACAAGAAGAAGAAAGTAATAGCCAACGCGAAAATCCAACAACCGAAGTCCCCGTATTCTCTGTAAGGATCGTCGCCCCAGTCCAAA
>Ga0325402_1006430_pt1 | contig 11111 bp, 14 predicted proteins | sample PopdelMetagenome_22_FD_207212 | JGI IMG/M metagenome (GOLD analysis project Ga0325402, IMG submission 207212) | Populus deltoides microbial communities from Bellville, Georgia, United States - Xylem-PdKOR-R3 | ecosystem: Host-associated > Plants > Phyllosphere > Stem > Wood/Secondary xylem...
AAAGCACAAATTTTAAATTGGTGTCAAGGGATTTTTTTATCTTTTCATAATAATTTTTTATTATTATCAAGTCAGTTTAGAAAAATTTTAGTATTTGACAAAATCTAAAAAATAAAAACAAAAAGTTTGGGCATGTATGGTGCCTCCTAAAGTCCAAAAATGTTTTTTTTTTGTGTCATTGAAAGCGTCGTCGGGTCCTTTTCCTGATGGTGCAGCACGTGTCGGTGGTTATGGTTTGATTTATCATCAATGAACCTTTTTTCTCTCTCTCCTCCCTTGAAAATTACAATTTTTCCCTTTTTATTGCTATTATTCTAACTTCAGTCATTATTCTTTTTATTTCTAATTTTTATTATTAGTCTTTTTGTAGAAGTTTTATCTATTTTTAATTTCATTTTTCAATCTTAATTTGCCATATATTATTTTTTTTTTTTCAAATTGACCTCATTCTTTTGTTTATTTTTTTGAGCTTCTATTGAATTGATTTTTCTTTTTAAATTTACCATTCAATGAAATATTTATTTTTATTTTTTAATTCAATTTTGATCCTTATTTTTTTTATTGTTTTTTGTCATTTTGCTCAATTAATTTTTCTTTTCAATATCACTTTTTAATCAAAAATAAAATTTATTTTGTATTTTAATTTTAATTCTTATTTTTTTATGATTGATATTTTTCTAAATAAATTCGTTAATGTTTAATTAATTAAAAATTAAATTTCATAATTTTTTTAAATAAAATATTTTTATTTAATATCATGAATTAAAAAGTTAACTCGGTATTTACTCCTCCTTTTGCTACTTTATGATTTGCAATTTGAGGACAGAATCTTTCTTAATTACATCAACAAAGTTAAGACCTTCTGTAATTTCATTACATACCATATTACACACAGCTGTCCAAAAGAAAAGTCTTTATCTTTATGTCTTCTCTCCTCGTGAGTCATGACCAAGAATAATGGCAGAGAAAAACAACATTGAAAAACCTTCCAAAAATCAAGATTCCAGCCAAGACCCACCATTACAAGCTACTTCTTCTTCAAGCCAGGAACTCAAGAAAGAAAAGCAAGGAACAATCAGAGAATCCAAGAGGAGAAAAAGCTGCCCTACAGCACTCGACAGGATTGAAGAATTCACTCCACCGAACTTTTCCTTCACTTTTGACACCCAATTCAGCACCTATTCTCAAGAATTCACACCCAAATTCGGATCTTTCAACTTGGTGCCATCAACCAAAGAAAGATTGGATGATACTGTTCTCTGTTTTCATCAGAGCTCAGAAAACAAAGAAGGACATCAAGAAGATAAGCAGCAGGTAGGGGTTAGTGAAGAAAGAGTGGTCGGTGTTAGCACATTGAGGAGGTCCATTGATGGGGATTAGAGAGAAGAAGTGAGAGAGTAGAGAATAATTTGGGATATTTTTCATCTCATGTATGATTAGATTAGAGAGAGTGTGCTTGAAGAACATAATGTTTCATGTAATGGAATCAAAAAGGGTAATAATTCTGTCTTCGATCATTGTTTCTCAACAAGCATCAAAGCATCTTCTTTATCTTCTTGTCTTTATTTTTCTTTCTTTGGGTGGACTAGGCTGGCAGTTTGAGTGGGTCATCATCACTTACCAGGTGCAGTTCACGTCCACGTGCGGCCTTCAATTATTTGGCTTATTTATTATTCCTTTTTTAAGACCTTCGACGATGATGTGGTGGAGGGTGGAGTTTGGAGGGTCATATGGTGGGGTTTCAGAAAGCATAAATGGCTGGGTCACGTAGATGTCAAAAAGAAAGGAGGAAGAACTATGGTTCAATGTTATATTCGTTTAACCAGGTTGACCCAAAAAATTCTAAATTTCTAACCTGATTTATTTTAAGTTCTAGTTAAATCGAATAAAATATTAACCTGATAAAATCTAGTTGACCGGGTCAAAATTAATTAAGTCAATGCTGAGAAATTTTTTAAATTAATATGTCATATCTGGTTTTTGAATTGTGGACCGGCACATAAAATTTTCTGGATTAATAGGTTATTTAGTTAATTTATAGGTCCACCAAGATGAATCATTTCTATTAAAATGGTATTGTTTCTATTAAAATGATATTTTTTTTTTAATTTTTTAAAGTTGATATCATTGAATTTAAATTGAGTTTGATTAGATGAATTTTATCAAATTAATCAAGATTATCAAATTAATTAAATTTTATTATTATAATTTTTTTATCGATTCAACTTCAAACTCGGCCCAACTCACTGAACCAACACAAGTTTAACAACTATAGTTTGTATGGTCACGTAAATGGATCCAAGCCCATATTGATGCCTTAGTTGTCAAAGAGAAAGGATGAAGAACTTGGTTGTTATGCTTGTGGAAACATCTTATTTCAAATTGATATTTGATAATTGTGTTGCCTTGATTTGCTGTAATGATATGTAATTGGGACTGAAATTAAATTTTTTAAGCTTTTTTCTTGCCTACATATTTTCCAGCAGTATCCAGTGACTTTGAGGAATTTAAAAAAAAAATCATTTTGAACAAAATAATTGATTCAGTAACCCACGAGATAACCGGTGACCTAGTAACCTGCTCTAAACCATGTCCGACCCCAAACCAGGTCTGACAGCCATGGACTTGAAAAGCTGAGAAGAGAAGCTTTTGCTATAAAGATAAATGCTTAGCAGAAGCTAAAATCCAAATCCCATTATATACAAAGTATATTAACATAATATACAAGTTTTTTATAGGCCGCAAAACACTACAATTGGAATTGTTTGACTACATATAGTCATAGCAGTAATGGTGCGTTGCTATTGTTTTATTACCAGCATGCTTTTATTAAAAGGACAAGCTTTAAAAGTATAGATTGGCATGCCATTACGCCCACTATTTATTCTGTAATGGACCATTTCTACTGTAAACGAGGAATTTTAGCATGGATGTTGATTCTCACAAGCGGTTCATGTGAACAAGTACATCCCAGATTTGTCTCATGTTGTCCAAGCTTATGTATGACTTCGAGCCCTGATGGCTGCAAGATATATGTGTCGTGGAAGATATCACAAGACTTACAAAACATAAGTCTCCGGTCTTGGAACCCCAGTTAGTTGCTTTTCAAAGGAAATCTTTTCCTGACCTTTGGCAGCTTGATGCTTGCCTGTAATCATCACTATCGTTTCTTGATTCCCTTGCTCGTCGGTTTCTTCAACCGAAGGATGTGAACGTCCACTCCCACGAACAAGACCTTTGATGCTTGATATGAGTTCTTTGTCATTCATCAGAGACTCTAATGTCACGTGTACACCTAAGCATGACAGAAATATACAGCTTTGTTTATTAGCTGGAAACAAAGAGAAGAGCTAGAATTCAAACACTGAGATGCCAACCAAATCTATAGAAATGGAATTGAAAACATACGGTATCTCCAATAATGCTTTGGATTTGTTGGGTCATTGATCGTCTCCTCTGCTGCAGGGCGTGTCGTGTACTCTTCTTTTAATGCTAACAAGTCCTGATCATTAAAGAAAAGCCCCTAGTTTGTATGAATTTATGTTGGCTAAATCGGTCTAATACATGAAATGAAATATTCACTGGTTAGGATATGGATTTCCCTAAGATTTGATGTTTGATAATAAAACCAGGTCACAGTACCTGAAGAGGGAAGATTGCCCACATTGATGGAGCTTCAACATGTTGCCTGAGGACAAAATGTGCAATTTCTGGAACACATCGACTAGGCGGGATTCCATCAGACCCCACCACGTTCTTGAAATATCGACATCTTCTTTCTTCATCTTCCTCCCACCAAGCACGCAAGGTTGAGCAGTCATGACATGATGGAGCACACACCTGAAGCACGTGAAGGAATTGAGGTTGCCAGCCCAATTTTATATTACATTCTAATGGAGCTGAGCAAGGGCACACATGCGCCTCAATGATATGTCCACAATATAGACGAGAAATATAACACAAGAAGTCTGGAACTCACCGTCATGTAGCTGTATTGAGAAGGAATACCAAACTCCAGGTCAGGTTCACTGGACATACGTTGAATGCGTAAACCTATCAATCCTAGTTCTTGCATGACCTGCAAACATTATCCAATCATGCTTAATTTTCATGGAATGCGGATTGGAAGTAATAAAGTAAGCGAAAAAGAGAAGAGATGTAGGCAGTTAAGAGTTAAAGTTGGGAAGGATTCGACAAACATACAGGGTGAACACAAGCAGGAATTAGACCCAGATCTTCCCCACAGGCTAGCATATCTGATGAGTCCAGGAGAGCAGGCAAGGTCTTCAAAGCATTTTGCCTCCATAGATTTTCTTGCCGATGGAAATAGTAATCATAGTACAATCTTTTGAGAACATTTTTGCTGTATTGCATAACAAGTAAGAGAAGCTATATCAGCAGGAATTGAGAGGTTTGATGAGATGCAAGGAAACAAACTAGTACTTGGTTATAGAACACCAGAATTATAGGTAAGCAAAAAGGGGATGAAAAGCTTTAGTTTACTACATTCTTCTATGGGTCACTCAATCCAAATGAACTAGGAATTTCTCACAGTAGATATGATTAGGGTACCTGTGGTCATCCAAATCCTGAAAACTTGAAGTGTCCTCAAGATTGAAACGAGGGTAGAATTTACTTTCATCCTCAGGATCTCTAATAAGAACTATATTCTGCAAACAGAATTAATAGATAAAAACCAAGAACCGAGACTAGTAATGAGAACAACCATCATCAGTCACTCTAAAGCAGTCAAGAGACAGGTCTAACATAAATTCCATATAAGAAACTTGTGGTAATATAAATATTTTTCCACTATATGTTACCTTCAGAAGATCAAACAGGTCACGGCGTATCTTGTCCTCGCTCTCTAATAACATGGACTTTTCTGCAAGCATCTTCAACTTGGAAGCAATCTTTTTCTCCGTGTCACAGTCCTCCTTGAACTAGATTAATTTGAAGAAATATGAGTCAACTAATTTTTCATGCCAAAACAAATGCACCAAATATGATACAATAAGATTGAAGCAGATATAAAAAGATATGAGATAATGAGAAGGGATAAGAATTCAGAATCACTTTCCTAACAGTAAGACTAAAATTGAGGCATAGGGAATATAAGTCGGAGCTTTAACAGAATGGAGACCATAAAACAACTTGAAAGAACCAAGAAGCGATTCAATGGAAAAAATTTAATGTCAGAAATTGCAGACAGGTCAGTCAGTTCATGTGACAAGGTTCCTTTATGACATGAATTCACGAGCCTATTTGAGGCTCGATGTGAGTCACAAATTCATCACTAGACCAACCTAGGTTCAGTCAAAATGCTAAGAGGTAACCTCATATTATTGGCCAGAAACATAAATTTACCACATAGCGGCCCTTCTGATAATCGTTCAGAAAATTTGACACAATAAAGGTCCAAGAAGCTCCAAATGTTTCCTGAAATCAGGAAAAAAACAATAAAAGAGAAGTGTAAATCAACACGCTCATAGTATCTGATTTAGTTTTTAGGTCATGTCAAATGCAATGAGTTGATAACCATCAGAAGTGTAGACCATATAGCCAACACAGAAAAGTCAGTAACCTGTACAAATTCCTGCCGGATATAAGGGAGGCTCAGGCGATCAAAGTCCCAAATTCCTTCTCTTTCAAGTTCTTCCTGCAGCAGATGTATTATTTGAACATGTTTAATAGAACATGAAAAAGGAATTTCTCTCGCAAGTGCTTCAAGTACTAGTGCTGCAAGGGTAGCTTAGGCTTTATAAGAACTCCAGTTCCCTATACCAAATCCTAAAATTCTCTTGCATCACTTAAAACTTACTTTTCATGCAGGAAGGCTAGGAGGGTCCTGCTATACCTTACTTAGAGGGATAGATGGTCTGAATTTTCCAATCAGACCTGTCATGGCATGCTCTGGAAGCTCCCAGATCCTAAAGAAACCCAGAATATGATCAATCCTGTAAGCTGTAAAGTATTTTGCCATCTGTCATAGAAACAAATAAGTTTTTCATCAGAAAGAGATGAAAGCACAGTTAAGACAAGATCATTGTATTCAGAGTACAAAACCTGTGTTAGACGAGCACGCCACCAAGCATAGTTATCTTTTGACATTTCCTCCCAATTATAAGTTGGAAAGCCCCAATTCTGCCCATTTTTATCAAAGTAATCTGGAGGTGCTCCTGTGGAGGTGTTCATTCGGAACAAATTTGGATAGACCCAGGTATCTACGCTGTTTCTGTCTACACCAATAGGTAGATCTCCTTTCAATATGACACCTTTCTTTCTTGCATATTCTGCAGCTTCTGTCAACTGTCAGTTCATTATGACACAAACAGTATAAGACCGACTGCTGGCTTAAGAGCAATTACAAATGGGAGACAAATATCATCAGACCAAATGAAAATACCTGTGTATGCAAATGGAATTGGATATAATAATGGAAGCGAATTATGTCATGGTGCAAGCTGTCTTTTGAGACAAGTTTCTCGACCTGCATGAAAATGGTGCCATTTTGTCAGAGAATTTAAATAACATAACTTTGGTTACGAAATTGAAACAAAGATCTATATTACCTAGTTATCATGTATGATAAGATCCAATAAAATTTGACGAATGATATTTAATCTTAGGTTAGATGAGTGAAAACCCAAAGAGATAACAACCTTTTTTTCTGTAAAACAGGAAAAACGACCCCATTGGCTGTGATCTGATGTTTCAAAAAAGTCCCGCAAAAAACAAAAGGCCGCATAGGGCTTTAACCATTGCTGCAATCAAATAAAACATTCATTAGAACACCAATTGGCTCTGAAGAGAGTATAATCAAGGACAAAAATGACCAAAGTTCAAATTTCAAATCGAAGTACTTTAGGTGTAATAGACATGATCATAGGAAGAAGAAAACATAAGTCTGTAAGACCTCATTCTCTGAGAAATATTTCTGAAAGGATCTAGAGTTAAGTATCAAATCCTTCTCTTGTACAAACACTTTCTTGGCGATTGAAAGTTTAGTAGCCAGAGTAGCCTCATAATCAACATCCTGCACGGGTCCAAGCTCAAACACGTTAATACAATGGCTGGATCAACCAAAGAATCTTATTTCTAATCAAAACAAAGTTTATGGAACTTTTTTTCTCTTTTTGTTTAGAAAGACAAAAATCTTTCTTATCAAAATGGTGTTTGGAACAGCCTAACATGAGCACTTGTTCCCTCCCGTCCAAGAATTCTAGTAAGGGATGTAAAATGGAGTTAAGTAATAAAAATAAAATGTTTTGGCTTGTTGATCTCATGCCTTTACAACAAGCTAAAGCACTGCAAAACTGATCCTGCATGCCAGTCCATGGAGCTAGCTTAGAACATCATGGTTCACTTTTTTGCTATTTTTCTAATACCATTTTCTTAATTGGGTCACAACACATCATTAAACACAACAGAGATGAACATCAGAAATGTGTTTCTTCATGAAGTTGAAGAATCACTAAAAATAACGACCTTTCCATCCAGCTGCTCTCTAGCTTCCTGAATTTCTTTCTGCCAAAAAAAAAAAGGAAAGGAAAGGAAGGGTGTTTACAACAAAAAGTAATGGATAATACTTTAGTTGAAAAGATAAGAAATATTTCGCCAGAAATTGCCAGCATATAATAAAGAAAATGTCTTCTAGTATCATGTTGGATAGAATTAAATGAAAAGCCAATGAAACCACCTTGATAGTCTCTGGTAGGTTTTCTGAAAGTGCCTCTACTCTCAGGTATAGTGGATGCAATGCAAACACAGATAGTGAGCTGCATGACCAAGAAAACAAGGCAAGAGAAAACTTTAAATGAGCTTGCCAATCGAATCCTTGTTTGCTACAATAATTAAGATAAAATAAAAATTACAGGGATTTTTTACTGGGACACCTTGAAATTTTAGAGAAACTCGAGCCTGCTTTCTTAACTAGGTGATTTAATTAAAGACATTTCTATCTTTGGAAAAATCAATTAACTATGCCTTAAAACAAACTATAGAGTCCCCTATAAAACTAAATTATATGTTCTATAAATGATAGTTTTGTTGCCTACCTGTATGGATATGAATCCCACCACATGCCATGCACAGATGTGTCATTGATCGGTAGAAGCTGGACTAAATGGAATCCTGACACTACTGCCCAATCAACAAGAAGCTTCAAGTCAAGAAATTCACCAACCCCCAGATCAGCTTCTGATCTAACAGAAAACATTGGTAATGCAACACCAGCACCCCTCCAAGGCATTTCCTATTAAAAAAAATTTGATGAATTATGATCACAATTAAAAAGTACCTTGCAACACAACATATGCTGACCTATAAGTGAATCTTTGTAGCTTACTCGCATCATGCCATCTGAGAGGAAAATATATCTTGGCGGAACTTTAGAAGAGTCAATAGAAAGGTCGCGATGTGCACCAGTTTCCAAAGAAAAGTTTCCAGCCTTTCCGTATTTGCAGTACTTATACGTAAACAACCATTAAGGAAGACAGACAGAGACACGCATGAGAGGGGGGGGGACAGTATGTAACAATAACCAAATAATTCATGAAACATCCAACTGTTTGAGGGAAATACTTCAAAAGGATATTTTATTGGAAAATCACCCTTCTGCATCAAAGCATCTGCCTGCCAAACTGAGTAACCAGCATAGTTAAGTTTAAGTCCATCCTGAACTTTCCACTGCCCTAACTTTGCATTGCTGCCAATTACGTATACCTGTACATATCATACTTCATAAATAGGTGCAATGCTGATAAGATCGTGCATAACTTTGCTTGCATACAAATGTGGGCAGCTCAATAGGGAGAGAGAGAACTTACTGATGTCTCTTCTTCTACATCTGGACAGCAAATTTTGAAATGGACAACGACTGCATCTACTGTAGTTCAGAGATCACAAAGGAAAAGGGTCAGCAAACAGAAATCAGGCACAAACATTAACAAGGATGATGAGTGAATAATAAATAAGCCTATACAACGACCTTCCTTGTCTAACTTATTCTGAATCCCAAGGGGTCTCTCTATGTTCAAACCCCAACTTCGACGAAAGATGACATCTTTGAAGGCACTTCTGAAAGGGATGGCATCACCACCAGCCTGGATTCCATGAAAATGAACGTTTACATCATCAAAGTTACATGGAAAGAAACCAACAATTTTTTTTTATTAAGAAATTCTACACTCCTCTAATCAACGAATCATCATGAAGCCAATATAATCCTAACTATGAAGAAGCAATTGTTGTTATTAGACTTCTTCAATCTACAAGAAATCTGTTGGTTATATGTCAGAATAATGCCTTCACATACATTTCCAGAATAATGGGAACAGAAAGAATCCTTTAAAAAAAAAAATTGCAAGATGAATATGGGAAACACCAATTCGCAAAGCATGAAAAGGAATGGAAGAATGGAGCGCAAAGCGTCACCTGCCAAAGATCATGAAGCTCCACATGCTCTCCACCATTTATCCCCTCGGGCAATACTAATTTACGCTTCTTTCCCATCTCCCATCTCAACACACTCTTCTTATCATCCACCACATAGTAACTATACTCACCACTGAATTCACTTGGTACTGAAATACTTCCACCCCATATGAGCTCCTCACCTTGATGCACAGGGCTCAATAACAAGCCTTTCTTCACATCCCATGAACCCAGGACTCGTTCAGATCCACACACAAGCAGGCTCTGACCCCATTGAGTATAATATGGTAATCTAAAACTCACATTCACCGACTTCGCTGTCTTGGTCCCAGAAAACAATCCCAAATTCGCCATTTCTTTCAGAGACAAATCAGACCCTGATAATATTTCTTGAAACCAATTTGCATTCTGTTAGTATCTACTTAAAAAAGTAAAATGTTGCAAAACTAAGTGAAAAACATTAGCATAACTAAAACAATCCAAAAGGCTAAACATTAAGAACTTGAAGAATTGATTCAAAATTCTACATTTTGACCAAAACCAGCAAGTGCCCAGATCAAAATTACAAGTGATTAACTTGAAAAGGAGAAAAGGACTGAATCCTTAACCGAAATATGAGCAGCAATCACCTTAACTTCAACCAAAACAGGCTGGTTTCCACGTTTTGTTCAAGAGTAACAAACCGGTGTGCCTCTTATAGATACATACAGGGGAATCTAACAGTGAGATTTGTTTGGTTCCAATGGAACAAAAATAGAGGTGAAAGATTAGTTTGCAGATTGGGAAATGGATCTCACTTTCTCAATGCAAAGATATTTTCAATTTTCATTGATTCTTTATTGCAAAGAGAATATGCAAGTTGCTGAGCTCTGATATTTTTCTGTGAATAGGAAAAAGACAAGAAGAGTGTGTCTTTTAGCTGGTTAGAGAGATGCAAATTCAGAGCTCTTTTCACGGGAAAATGTCACACACACTTACGTGTCATGACTCGGAGAGAGAGAAAAGGAAATTCAAAGCTTCTCCCAACTTTGTGTCCCCTGTTTCAGGATCCACCTCCATTTATTAACAAACTTACGTGTGTCTGAATATATATATATATATATATATATATATATATATAGACACACAAACGCATGCTGTTTTCAAGAAAAGCAAAATGAATCTGTTTTTACTTTCTAGTAGATGCCTGATATGAATGCTTTTCTTTTTTTAATATGCATGTTATCATAGTTATTTAGCTCAATGAATTGATCTGGAACATGATTGATTCAGGGTTCAGACTAGTTTGGGTTGCACAAAAAATAAAAGAAGGAATTGACTTGGTTTTATCGTATTAAAAATTTAGTTTGGATTTTAATCAGGATAATTATTTTAAAAAAATTATATTTTTTAATATATTTATAAATAAAAAATATTTCAAAAAACAATTATTATCACAATATCAAACGGGCTCTGAATAATTAAAAATTAACCTCATCTTCAACCTCTCTCTTTAATATTTAGAGTCCATGCTGTTTATTTGAAATCAATTCTCTACCAAAATTAAATTTAATTATAGTGTTTTATTTGAATTATATTGATAAATAAATTGAATCTATGTATTTAAAAAATAAAATTTATTTTATTTTATTTTCTATATTACCTTCATCTTATTTTTTAAAAGATTTTAAAAAAAA
>Ga0325402_1006432_pt1 | contig 11109 bp, 10 predicted proteins | sample PopdelMetagenome_22_FD_207212 | JGI IMG/M metagenome (GOLD analysis project Ga0325402, IMG submission 207212) | Populus deltoides microbial communities from Bellville, Georgia, United States - Xylem-PdKOR-R3 | ecosystem: Host-associated > Plants > Phyllosphere > Stem > Wood/Secondary xylem...
ATATATATATATATATATATATTGACAAAATTAATCACATTATCTTGATTCATTACATGAAGTTGCAATTACAACAATGAGGTCTGCTGCATCAAATAAAGAAGTGCCATGTGGGGTGAGAGGAGAAAACCAACCAATTGTCTACACAGGGCAGCCTTTCTGGCTGCTTTTCAATCTACAACACCATTTTCAATCAATCATGACAAAGGAAACTATCAATCCTTTTGTTTTTTCATCTCTTATTGGCTATCGCCAGTGAATACTGTACAGTACTTTGCCACCCTATAATATATAGTCAACTTCAGTGCTTCAATGATTGATGCTAACACAAAGAAGATTTTACAATAATAATTTCTAGAAAATGTTTTTTCATGTCATGCTATATAGTAAGCTCAAACCTCATCCTGTGCCTTTGCTCAATGACTATGCTTTTATGGCAGATTTGAGGCATACCACGATCAGCTGCTGTAATTGCAAGCTTGATTGTTCCATGTGATCAAGCAACAAAATTCATAAAGCTGAAATTAACTTGGAGCTAGCAGAAGATAAATCAACAGAACGGGAGAGAGATAGATGTGAAAGGTAGCTAGGGTTAGCCCCCCCACCAAGAAGGCATACATTATAGTACAGAGTTATAACATAACACAAACTGTTCTGAATGGAAAAACTCCAAACATGAAAACAAATATGGACACCTAACTATGTCAAATAATGTCTCTTCGTCAGGGTTATAGCAGCTGGAGGTTAACTATAACTCTGACAGAAGCCAAAAGGCAACATGTTTAACTGGAGTATGTTTCCAACAGGCCTTGTGATAATCACAAATATTTTGATTCCTTTTATCTTATCATCTCTGTTAGAGACCGAAAGACTACTTCTTCACAAGGAATAGTGAGGCCCATGCCGTGTTTAAAGCCAAACTCCTCTTCAGCTCTTTGGAGTAAGCTTTGAAACTCAGGACGATCCAACCATGATATTGGGATAATGTATCTGCTTCTGTTCTCTCCTACATAAACTGCAAAATGGCCTTTCGGTACATCATCAGGCAGGCCATCTTGGTCATAGCCATTTTTCTTTCCAAAACTTGAGCATCTTTTGACAATTTGTTTGAGAGCTGATGTTTGAGGAGACTTGTTTGATTTTCTTATAGCCATTTGGTGATTTCAGATAGCTTGTGCTTTACAACTTTTTGGGTGATGAGAAGAAATTCAGGCGGTGAGGATGGACAAAGGGGCTAAAGAGGAGAAGTGTGGAGGGTGGTGGGGAAGGACCGAAGGGAAGGAGAAGTATTTATGGAGAGATTACAAGCAGAGATGGCTGTTTCCTGTTTTTTTAGTAACAATGTCATGTGATGTGGGGACGAAGAACAGACCGAAGGTGTTTCAGAATACTGTATAAAAAGGCCATGCAGTATCCAAACCATTGTGGTTTACCCTACCTTGTAGCCTCTTCTAAGGACATTAAGGGACCATCTTCCCCTCCAAGGTTTTCAAGTCTTCTCTCCTTGGACGCTATTCGAAGATTGCAAAACCTTTTCTTTCTTTCTTTTTGACATATGCTAGCCTCTTGGGGATAATTTTCTTTGTTGAGCCATGTACAGAAGAGTTAACCCTTAAAGCCTGCGAATCTACAATGTCTTTTGAGCAATCCTACAAGGCATGGCATGCATTCTTGTCCACCAATTCGAACTTCATGGTGTCAAGTATTTAACTTGGCTGGGCTTGAATTACGCCGACTGACCCAGTGAGCCCTCCTGAAAGGGATCATGAGTCCCTTCAAGCAGATCAAGTAAAGCCCCACACATTGAATTAAAGGGATGGACTTTTCCCAGTTTATTAATGTTCTTTTATCTGGTGCCCAAATGTTGCTACAAGTTCAACAGTAAGACCACACTGGCTTTTTTTATGGCCTTCTGTTAAAAGTAAAGACAATGCCGACAATGCCTATATATATATCAATGGCCGTCTCTCTTTTGCATGAACCGACAATGTTTGCTTCCACCCTTTAATTTTTTGCATTTTAAAAATGTTTTTGAAAAAAATTATTTTATTTTTATTTTTTTATTTACTTCAAATTAATTTATTTTTTGTTTTTTATATTTTTTTCATGTATTGATATAAAAAATAATTTTTTAAAAGTAAAAAAATATTATTTTAATATATTTTTTAAAAAATATTTTAAAAAATAATCATTACTATACTCTCAAACACCGAATAACCTCACGTTTTAAACAGCAAGAGTCGATCTTGTCTAAAGATTAAGTTGTCAATCATATTTAAAAAAAAAAATTGGATTCGAGATAAATCCAAAACCTAACTCGAGATAAATCCTGGATCGGTAGGTAACCTACCAGGTGTAGGTCTTATAACTAGAATCTATGGAACATGATGTTTCGAACATTTTGTCATCCACTATAGATTTTCGCATGCATGCATATACAAAATTCCAAAACCATTTCGAAGAGTTTTTCAATTTATATTGAAAAGGATATTTGAAGTTCGAAACCTTACTGATTTCCTCAAAAGCATTTGAGAAAGTGACTGAACTATACGAGGAACAAGAGGTAAGCTTTTTTGTTGGATGGTTTGGATAATTACTTGAACCACAAATTTCCATCCAAATTACCTCAGAATGCATGCCCAGCCCAGTGAGAAAAGAGTCTCATCAGTGCCCGCAAGCTAATCATATCCTTTTGCTAAGGCAAAATTATTTCTTTTCTGGAAGTGCCTTTCCATGGCATGGACGAGCATTCCAAGAGAATTTAAAGTCATTCTCAGCTTTTCAAAATTTGCCAAATTTTAGACATGTTTAGCATGATGGGCTCTTTCTCTTGCCAGGTACCACAAATTTCTCACAATTTTAGGACTGCCCATGTGTGTCCTGCCAAACTCATAACCCCAATAACAAGCACACAGCCACATATATGAAATGGAGCATGCAGACATTATATTCTTCCCAAACTTTGAGCACCACTACTTTGTTGGGATTGCGTGTCTATTCAAAAGTGTGGTACAGATTTCGTGTTTATTTAAAATTATATTTTAAAGTGTTTTTTTATTTACAAATACATTAAAATAATGAGTTTTTTTTATTAAAAAAAAATAGTTTTTGATGTAACACATCAAAACAATCCAAAAATAATTTTAAACAAAAAATAATAAATTTTAAATAAATAACATTTAAATTTTAAACAAATAACGTTTTAGCCACAATGCTAAACATACCGGACACCAGTTACTCTCCCATGTTCGTTCTGAGGATCATCATAAGGGCGAAGCCTACCTCTATCTGCTTTCACTGCATCTCTCTTGTTTTCTTCTACATTCCAACAACGGCAAGCAATACCCAAAACAGAAACTTGTGCTAAGTGCATCACCAACATCACATGCCGAAAAACTAATTTAAGAGGCACTACTTATTAATCTTCTGAAATCAACCAGGGATGCTACTGTTGCCAAAACTTCTTTATACAAAAGGAAAATGAAAGATATTAGAATGTTGGATTAGACAGAGTAAACTGTCAACCTTTTGTGACTGAAAATAAGTTGGCATACGAAAAATACAAATCAGAGAATGGCCCCTCCTAGTTACTCAAAGGCAGACACCATCATTGTGATCAAAAGAGGACATTTTTCTTTATGTGAATGGCAACCTTGTCCAATGATTACCATGTGACGGTCATGTTACTCTTGTCTTTTGAATTTATTTATCTCTGACCTCGAATGTTAGTGTGCTACTCCTGCCTTCAGAACACTTAATACAGACAAATCAGTAAGGAGCAAGGACTAAGGTGATGCAACACCATCCCAATTTGCCTACGACAACTTCAGCCATCTGCAACTTTCCACTGAAAATCATCCGAGAACAAATTCCTATTGAACCATTTGACAAGTTAGCCTTGTTGAGTTGGGGCTTAACTTGATGAGTTGGTTTAGGTTGGATTGGTAATTGCATGATGTAGTGTCCTAAACAAGAATGGAATGTGTTGATATATTTTGTTTAGGAAAAGAGACTTTCCTCCTTGGAGTTGGACTTGAAGCATTTTTCCTTGAAATTAAAAAAAAAAAAAAAACTTATTTTTCTAATGAAGGACTTTGTTGCTAGTATAAATAGAATGGGCAGTTACTAGCTTGTGTGCCTCCCATATTGATGGTTTGTGGTGGCAACCAAAAAGAATTAGCGATGTGGTAATTTTTTCTTGTGAACGATTTCTAGGATGTAACTGGGTTTTGGCTAGTGAGGTGGTTGTGTGTTTAATTTGTTCTTGAAAACCCCATATTTGATAGTGGAGTTTTGTAGAGCAGGCTTTGCCGAACCACATTATATTTTGTGTCCCTTTTATTTTATTTAATTATTTGGTTTGCTTGGGTTTTGCACAACAATTGGTAACAGGGGAGGTTGATGGAAGTCTTGTGCGAAACAATTGAAGATGGCGAGGGCACAAACTGGCGAAGAAATTTGAGACAGAATTGTTTGATGGGAAAAACAATTTTGTTCTTTGGCAAAGCACCTTGAAGGATATTCTAACAACTCAAAGAGACTAGCTTGAACAATTGAAGGACATTGATTATAATTATTATGTAGTCTGTTTTATCAAATTCTAGACCTATAATGGATTACAGTAATTGAGAATGCTTCTATTGTCATGGAAAAGGCCATATTAGGACCACTGTGGCCATCTTAGTACCATTGTGAGAAGATGAAAGCCGAGAAGGCTTGAGAAACTAAATAATAGGTATCTAGCATTAAACTGCTGTGAAGGCATCAGCACACTAGAGCACTATGAACTATGAAGGCTTGAGAATTTGCCTTGCCAACTCGTAAAATCAGCCTAGTATGACATACCTTCTACTTAACCATCCTTTTCTAAGACATGCATACATCAAGCAACTTTCTAACCATTTGCTATTGCAAATCATGAGATCAGAACAGAATTACAAAGTAATTTCTCTTTTCTGGTCATCAAGATACTAAGCCATGCATTGTTAATAACATTCACCCATAATACTTTGGTCTTTACCAAAATTAGTAAAGAAAACTAGAAAACTAAAACTAGAGAGCCCCTAGATGTGGGTTAGTCCACGTTTTTTTACATCTAATTACCACTAGCGATTTGTCTTCAACCATCCAAGTTCGATGATGAAACGCCAAAGTTAGTGTGTCGCAATCATGTACATTCAGATATCATACCGTAGGCTAGTTTTGATGGTTGAGGTGGTCCATCTAACATGCTCAATTGTCTTCTCAGCTTAAGAATATGATCTTGCACCTATCATATTTCATATACCATCAGAAAAAGGTATCCTAGCAAGTTCTAAACACTGAAGCAGTCTATCTATGAAACAAGCATACAAGATAAAGCACCAACAACTAAATAGCATATGCAATTAGGAAAAGCTTATAAAGTAAACCAATAATACATAAACAAAATTTGGAAAATGATATAGATCCAATATTGCCTTTTTTCTCAAGGACACATTTTGGAATGGAGAGGGGTCTAGCATTTTCCAATAACCTTTAAAGTCCAACCAAGAAAGAGCATATAACAGAAAGTAGCAAAGAGACAGGTAGTCATGGCTAACCCCCCCTCAACCTAAATGTACATACAGAGCTAACATTCTTAAGTAAACATCTCAGATTATTCAATTATACAGCATGCACATTCACAACTACAGGTAAAACCACACACAATGACTGTAAGCAATTATGAATCATTTGATAAAGTTAATTAGCTAAGACTAACCTGCTGACGAGCAGATGCAAGTTTCAAAAGCTCATCTGCCTCTGAAAAATTTATGAACCAGTGATTCAATGGATGGTTTTTGGTATCATCTTTCCCTTTCACATTCATATTTGGGCTTGGAACTGCAGTAGTCCAAATGTTAAAATGTAACCACGTAGAAATCACTGCTGAGAAAATTTACAAAGCATGAAATTTTACCAGGAGCAGGCAAGTTAAATCCAGCAGGAAGTCGTGGCACATATACAGCAGGATGATTCAGCACGCGAGCCAAAAAGTTCTCTGAGGGGTCAGGAAAGACAATCTCATTATAAGTTTCCACAACAACAGGTTTCTTGGTTGACTGCGGACCACTTTCAGCATCAGGATACAACTTCAATAAGTGGAACCTAATTAATAAAAATTAACCCACCATTAGCGAGATAATCTCCCTCCCTGGTCAAGTAAAAACACCAAATTAAAAACTTAAACTGCTCACAAGTCCACATGCTTATCACAGACATCGTCATGAAAAAGTATGGAGATACAAATTTCAAATTCACCCCAACCACATTCAGATAACTCAAATGGTGGAGATTCAACAACTCTTATAGGGTTATCAAAACTAGGATGCAATTGAAACACGACTTGCTTTATCACTACACCAAGATCCTCATTCGTCGCTCCGCGTACATACACTGTCCATTTATGAGACTGTAACCTAATTCATAAAAAAATAAAAACAAAATAAAAACAAAAGAAATATCCAAAAACCATTTAAGCAAACAGAAGAATGCAACTTACTCATTGGCCTTTTTACCAAGGTAAAATGCCATAGTTCCATATACCACCGGAACACTGATTTCAACATCTTTAAGCCTCTTGTTTTCATCCTAAATCACAACATCAAAATTAATACACCTAGTTTAACTAAAGATAAAATAATAATTAAAACGCTTATTAATTCAAAATAAATAAATAAATAAAGAGATATTATAATCCTCACAACAATGCATAGTCCATCAACAACAAATTAATCTCTCCACACATCTATTACACAAACTGCAGCAATTTTTGACAAATCACGATGCCCGTTATCAAAAGTTAATCTTACTGACTGTAACTGTGCATGCACGCACACTGCTTTGATTCGACACTTGCAAATATGATTAACTATAAAAGTAGTACATTTCTTTACATGGGATTTCATAAAAAAAAAAAAAAGGATTTTTGTATGGGTATGATCAGCTATAAAACCTGGAATGACTTTGGAAAAATGGGATTTCAAAAATGGAAAGTGAGAAGCTTTTATGTTATGGGTGAGTTATTATTACCTGGTTTATGTTGTTGTCGGTGTAATCAGTGGGTTTGATGCGTTGAGGTTTCGCAGCAGACTCAACATCTTCTAGTTGAATGCTTGTTTTCGAGGGTAATGGAGTTGTCGTGTGGGGCATTTTATTACCGCTTTGTAAATGGAAATTTGCAGGAGTTAGGCTTTAAGGATTACTCACTACCATATTTTTGGGTTTTGGATGAAGTTTTTGTTTTTCTCGAAAAGAAAAGGAAGTGGATTGTTTTAGTAACTATCTTTTAGTCCTTGGATATTGAAGAACTCTACACTTGAGGCCCTATTTTAATTTTCATATGGCTTCCAGCCAATAGAAGTTAACGGGACCCTTTTTTCTAATTTTATCAATATTCTACAAAAATATTTAATTTTTTTTTAAATAAAGTCTTAAAAATGGCCATTTCCTATGAATTTGTTGATCAATTAACAATTGGAGCCTTATTAGTTTTTTTGAAAACTGTAGAGTTGAATTTTTAAACTATAGATACTAAAGTAAAATATTGTTTGTTACAAGGAAGGGTCTAAAATATAGTTTTTCCACTCTTTTTTTCCCTTCCCTCAGACGTCTGCTGACATGTCGTTCGCTAGCGTTGGCATCACTAGATCTATCTGTCATCATCCATACCAAAAACTAATGGGGCTAGCACTAAGAAAATAATGGCCATTACTTGTAAACCAAAAATAATCAATGGACCCACCAATAATCATAGAAAAAAGAACACCGCATCCAATGGCGATTTATCATAATTTTTCAGGATATCATAACAGGGTTAGAAATGATTGTGATAATATAATTATCATGGCCAGCAGTCCAGGCTAATGATCAGCCAGCACTCTCCGAGTCATCAGAGATCAAAACACGCAGTAATCTAGATCACACCATTGACTTATGATAATCTCCTATTATTAACTCAAAAACATGCATCGCAACGGGCACCGCCACCAACAAGAGCCATGAGAAATTAACTGGGTAGAAAGCAACATCATCGCATCTTCCTGCTATCTGAAAATGAAAGGAAACAGGATAGGATAGAAACCTGAAACCATTATCACTTGACAAACTTTGGTGAGGTATCAACTCTATTGAGAGTGTAACAACCTAAGGAACAAAAATTTTAGTGGTAACTAGAAGAAATCAAACAATAAATGATTGTAGGAATGGCGTAAACTAAAATCAAAATCCCAGATGGTTACTGAAAAGATAAAAAGCTTGTCAACATTTTGATTAGCAGGACAAATCACAACTATGATCAATATTTTTATCACTTCGATTTTACAAAGCACAAGAATGGTACTAGAAAAAGAGTTCACTGAGCTCTTAAGAATGTTACATTTTGGAAAAGGAATCTGAGAATCTCCGTAATACAGAACCCTTCAATCTCCGAGACCATTGAGCTTGAATGAAGCAACCATTCACCCCCGGCCATCTCGTGTAGCAGGATAGCACCACCAAATCAAATATTTGAAGCATTCAGGGCCATTAACTTGCATTGTTCATTCATGGCCAGAAGTTGAGCCTCTTTCTTATCAAGAAGGGCACTCAACCTCACATTCTCTTCCATAAGTTTCTGAACTTCAGTCTCTTTCTGCATTTTCTCACCCTCCAATTGTGTTGTCTTCGCAACTAGCCTGCTTCACAACAAAATGAGATGCTAGACAAATATGGTAATCCAGCAGAAAAGCTATAAAGGAGACCAAGAAAAGGGATAAACTAATGTTGAGAGAGGCAGGGAGGGAGGGAGAGAACTAGCCTGCTAACTTCCTATGAATCGAGTGCAGACAACAAATATGAGAGTGTAAGCATACAATTAAAGTAGAGGACTTTTACAGACTGGAAACCCTTGGACTGTGAAGCAAAGTGATAACACAGATAGTACCACCAAACATACTAGTCATTGGCTATTTGAAATGTGATTAAAAATCCATATAGATTAAGCACTAGGTTGACTACTAATCATAATCCAGAATGTACTTGAATATCCCAGAAAAGTACATTGTAAAATCAGTAACCTAATAACATCATCGATGAAGCAAGAGCTGACATAGAAATCATTATAATTCTAAACAACCAGAATCATCACCAATAGCCAACAATTTGTGTTATCCAATAAAGAATTTACAAAACCATAATCAGAAAAGGTTTTGAAATTTGATCGCAAGTGATTAATGAATGTGCGTGATCAGCAAACCGTTCAGGTAAATATCAGTATAGGTTGGCCATGTCACCATACCTAATACTATTAGTAGAATATAGGTTCAAATCTCACACTATAGTTATCATAAAACCTAGAACTACACTTGTTGATAAAGAAAATGTGTAGTGAAGCTTATCATCTTATTTCAGGAATATCCAAGTACACTGACCGTTCAAAAAGCCTCTCAATAGTTTGAAATTGCCTCTCTGATGAAAGAAGTGTCTCTCTGACACTAATGAGACTGCTAACATAGGATTTTAGAGACTCGAAGTCCCTTTTCACTCGGCAAAGCTCTTGCTCATTTTCTGCAGCACATTGCCTCTGCCTAGATGTCTCTTCAACCAAATCCTCAACCCTCTTCCGCATATCATTCAAAATACCATTTGTACCCAGAGCAAACCGCTCCATCTCCTCTAATTTCAAAGACATGTTCTCAATTTGGATTGCTTTCCTTCTAATTTCTTCCTGACCTAAAGTTACCTTATCTTTCTCCAGTGCAGTTTCAGATTCTGCCATTATAACTCTTTTAACAAGACCTTCCATCACATCGGATACCATCTGCACAGACTTGAGTAGTTCACCAATATAAGCTTCGTCTTGTTCATCATAGCTTCCTTGTTGCTTTCTAAGTCTAATACATGATTCTTCATCCGGGCCAAATGAAGAAAGATCAACATCCCGGCACCAACTGGACAATGGAGTTCCATTCCTGTCAACAAGCCCCACTCCTTCTAATTCCTTTATTCCACATGATGTGTGAGCTAACTCAGGAACAGCAAAGACTCGTGCTTTTGCTTTTAAATAAGTCAACAATGTCGAGGTTGTTTTCACCCTTCGCCAAAGAACCTCCATCTCCTTTGCATGTTCCTCCGACCCTTGTACACAAGCCTTCACCTCCATAAGCTTCACTTGTAACACATCCACTTGAGACTGTCGCCTTTCCATCTCCTGCTTCCACGTTTCCTGAGTTTCTCCAACTTGCAACGTCAAACTTGACAAGTCGACATCCTCTCCTGCCATACCTTCCCTGAGTTGCAAAAAAAAAAAAACCAGAAAAACAGAAATTCAAATTTTAGATTGTATAAACCTCATGCCAATCGACAAACCAAACCCGTCAGCTTTAGTGCACAACAACACATCATAAACCACAAACTCTAGTACCAACTACCAACCACGTTGAAGATAATTATCAAGCACCAAGCTTTGTGAACAACAATGCAAATTCAAGCTCATAACAAGGATATTAAGCAGCAAAATCATGCCTTTTTCTTGTTAAAAAATCACCATACATTAAAATCACTCCTAATTCTCCAAAAAAAACAGTACCTTGAACCTTAATTAACAAAACCCCAATTGAACACGGGTTACCACTCACTGACCCTGATACAAAAACCCACAAAAAATTCACAGATCAAACCTCAAATCACGACAAAATCACAAAAGGGTATTCTTGCATCAAATGAGACAAATAAGAGACAATTTTAAAAGACAAAGCAGAGATTTTTAAAGGGTACAATACAAAATGTGTAAGAAACAAAAGACAGAGAGTGAAAAATAAGAGTAAAGAATTAAGAGAAAGATGAGACCTCTTTTCCGGGGTGCTGCTTCGTGGAGAGATTGACTGCGTACAGCTTGATTGATAAAGGAGTGAGTTTTGGTTTTTGTTTTAAGGTATAAAAGAGAAGAGGAGGTCAAGAAAGAAAGGCAAAATGGAAAGTATGTTGTTTCATGTCTGTGTAATAATGGTTTTTTCAAAGTAATTTTTATTTATAAATATATTAAAATATATTTTTTTAATTTTTTAAAAATTATATTTTATATCAAAACTATGTAAAAATATAAAAAAA
>Ga0325402_1006433_pt1 | contig 11107 bp, 6 predicted proteins | sample PopdelMetagenome_22_FD_207212 | JGI IMG/M metagenome (GOLD analysis project Ga0325402, IMG submission 207212) | Populus deltoides microbial communities from Bellville, Georgia, United States - Xylem-PdKOR-R3 | ecosystem: Host-associated > Plants > Phyllosphere > Stem > Wood/Secondary xylem...
GTGCTTGTTGAATGGAATAAAATATTGGTTATATTCATGTAGTTGTAAAATGTAGTAATGATGATGAGGTAAATACTTATGGTATTTATGAACTTGTGTGTTTTACATGTGTTTCTTTGGAAGGCCTCAGTTCTCATAAAAAGGTTATTGAGCTGTTTGGTCCTTTCTACTCGATACATATTAGTATTCTCAAATGATTGTATTGAATTCAAGCTTATGCATGTAATTTTTTAAAGGTTGTAACCACGCTAACATGTAAGTACGAATAGTATATCAATGTGCTTGTAGATTAAATGAATGAATGGTGAATCAGAGACTATCCTTAATAATAATAATAAAAAATACACCTAAATTTCATATATATGACAATTAGAAAGAAAATAATTGTTTGAAAAGTTCTAGGCGTTATGTCCAAGGTTCGGTCTTTATAGGTTTAAATGTATCAGCTCATTCATTCATCATAGATTTGGGTTTATCAGCTCCTGCTAGGGTTCGGTCTCTATAAAATATCAGTGAGCTTTTTATCTTGGAATATTGTTTTTTTAGGCCTTATAGACACCCTAGGTCCAATTTGGTAAGTTTTATATAAAAACTAAATTTCATTTTTCATCAGATATCCTTATATCTTAAAATGAGGTTGATTTAGTTTGATATAAAATAATTTTTTAAAATGATATAGTTTGAGTAGGTCACGTCTTTGAAATAAAATAAATCAAGTGTTAATTTTTTTATATATATAATAATACAACAAATGTAATGAGGTTACGGAGAAAGCTCATATAAAAAATGTGTTTTTTTTAGACTGAAGTGCATTACAATCATAAAAAATAAAAAATAAAAAATTGAGGCACTTATATAAGGAAGGGAGTCACGTGCTTAAGACTTGAACATGTTAGAAGAAGAACCTGCTAGTTTGAATACTTGAAATCACCGCCCATTATATATATTAATAGCCTGTTTTTTTTATAAAAAAAATCTTAATTTTTTTAAGTTAATTTTTTAGTATTTTTAAATTATTTTAATTTATTTATATTAAAAATAAATTTTAAAAAAATAAAAAATATATTATTTTGATATTTTTAAAATAAAAATTAATTTGAAAAATAATCATTATTATAATAAATAAGTTTTAAGTTTTTGTTTGTTTTTTCATTTTAATTTTTTTTAATTATTTTTTAAAAAAATATTTTCAATATATATATATATATATTCATTGATTGTACTATTAAAAATAAAATTTTAAAATTTTTTTTTATTATTTTAATAAACTTTCAAAAAAAAAAAAACTTTTTATCAAACAGTCTTTAGACAGGAAAAAGAAAAGAACAAAACGAAAAGTAAACACTGAAAGAGAAAGGTTCATCTTCTTCGTGGTTTCTGTAATGGTGACTGATTAGACTAAAAGACTAGTACTGCTGTTTACCAAGTACCAACCCCCCACCCTCAAAAAAAAAAAAAAAAAAAAAAGAGGAAAATTAATAAATAGTCCTTTTCATTTACTGCAACTTCAACAATTTTTATGCAGTAACTGTCTATTATAGCCACAGCCCACCATTTTTTTTTTTCTTTAAAGACTTACAGCGACTTTGCTGTTCGTACCTAAAGAGAAGAGAAGAGAAGAGAAGAGATCTCATCAAAAGATGAAGAAGGGAAGCTTAAACCCTAATGTTAAGCTCAAGCTTTCTCTTCCTCCTCCCGATGAAGTTTCCTTCGCCAAGTTCTTGTAATTTTCTCTCCTCTTTATTTATTCTCATTCTAGATATTTTCTTACGTGCATCCCTGAGCTCATGGCTCTTTCTTAATTTCTGGTAATAATTGCAGAACCCAAAGCGGCACTTTCAAGGATGGTGATCTGCTTGTCAATCGAGACGGAGTTCGAGTTGTCTCTCAAACGGAAAGCGAACCTGTAAGAAAAGATTTCTTTGTTGCTTGTGTGATCTAATTAATTAATTAATGCTGTTAAGTTTGGACACAAATCTTTATTTGTAGTTAACCATTAATAGATCCTTCAGCCTGAGGGATATGAAACATGCTCTTATCAATTAACCTTGTTGTTCTTGGTTAATTTTTAAAATTAAGATCCCATCCCGTGAACTGATGACTGCTAGTTTGTGTTTTTCATTTTTTTTTCTTAATTTTTTATTTCCGTTTTCAGCCACCTCCAATAACGCCTTCAGACAACCAATTGAGTTTAGCGGACATGGACATGGTTAAGGTCATCGGGAAGGGAAGTAGTGGAATCGTCCAGTTGGTGCAACACAAATGGACAAGCCAGTTTTTTGCCTTGAAGGTATCATATGATTCAGCCGTTACCTTGCTATATTGTTGGCTACATTTGGCATCCAGAATTTCTGTCTTGGTCTCTAAGCCTAGTATTAGATCAGTTAATGCCTGAAGCTGCTGTGCTATCCATTGCCAGTTAAAGTAATTTGTACCACTTGTTGCATAGTTTTTTTCCACTGGTTTCTGGCTACTGAAAATGACTTCAATTCACAAACATTTTTAACTGTTCATTTGGATAAAGAATAGCTAGTTTTCTGCTGTTGGCGCAGCGGATTTCTTCTGTGCCCTTTTCCCTAATTTAATTTATAAACCCGCATCCAATTCCACTCAAACTAGATTTTTGAGATTTAAGTTTTGAGAATTAGAGCAATTATTTGATAAAATAACTAGAGCAATTACATCATAGTTTTACGAGCCCTTAAGTCTTGTATGCTCTGATATTTTGAGTAAAACTCAGTTATGAATATGGGAGGAATAGGCCTCTCACAGTTATTTTGAACATCACTATTACATTATATATGAAGTGGTTTCAAGTGAATATTTCTCTTATAAACTCTACCAATATTTACCTCCTGCGTGTGTTGGGATGCTTATCATCTTTTTATTTCCTGTTTGGTTAATAATCAGTATACCTTTCATTTACTTGTCTAGTTGTAACTAGTACGAATTTGGCATTCTTGTTCAATTTCAGGTTATACAAATGAATATTGAAGAGCCTGCACGCAAGGCCATTGCTCAGGAACTGAAAATTAATCAGTCATCACAATGCCCGTATGTTGTCATGTCCTACCAGTCTTTTTACGATAACGGTGCCATTTCAATTATCTTAGAGTACATGGATGGTGGATCTCTAGCAGATTTTCTGAAAAGCGTTAAAACAATTCCAGAACCATATCTTGCTGCCATCTGTAAGCAGGTAAAACATGGAAAGTTCATTTTATTCCTGTGTTTCATATATTTATAGCAGATAATGATTTCTCTATCATCAATCTGTTTTCCCATAAATACAGGTGCTCAAGGGTTTGCTGTATCTTCATCATGAAAAACACATTATCCACAGGGATTTAAAACCTTCTAATTTGTTGGTAAATCATAGAGGAGAAGTCAAGATTACTGACTTTGGAGTGAGTGCAATCATGCAGAGCACGTCTGGACAGGCTAATAGTTTTGTTGGCACATACAACTATATGTCTGTAAGTAATTTGATTGCTACAGCTTTTTCACTTTCTCTGGTGACCATTATGTGGCCTGAATCTGAAATTTTAAGAATTTTGATGTGTGATTATTTTACAGCCTGAGAGAATTAGTGGGGGGAAATATGGCTATAAAAGTGACATTTGGAGCTTGGGGTTGGTATTGCTGGAGTGTGCAACAGGCCAATTCCCATTTTCCCCTCCAGAGCTAGATGAAGGCTGGACTAATGTCTACGAACTCATGGAAGCTATTGTTGATCATCCTCCTCCTTCTGCATCATCAGACCATTTTTCTCCAGAGTTTTGTTCATTTATATCAGCATGGTAAAGATAAGTTGTGCTTGAAGTTTCTTAATGCACCTTCTAATACTTGGATAGCACCATTTCTTTGTTACTTTTTCTTTTTCCATATAAATTTGGCTTTTTTGAGGATGTGCATTTGCGGTCGAAGTAGGATCAAGGAAAAAAGGAAGTCATGAACTTTTTAAATCAATGCCCAATGTTTTCCATTTTTGTCTAGTCTTTTTCTCCATTTTGGAAATATCATTGACTGAGAACTCAATCTGCACTGATTTATGGCATGTTCCAGAGGACATGGTTAGTGCTGCAAGCTGCTTTTTTTTTTTTTTTTTTTCAATGGGAGTATTATGCTCTGGCACTCCTTTTCATTGCTTCTGTAGTAGCTTTGGGCCAGATGATTTTGTGAAGTTACTGATTTTCATTCTGTGGTTCTGTCTTCTTCCAGTGTGCAGAAAGATCCAAAGGATAGACAGTCAGCACATGAACTGATGGTATTTGAAGTCTTATGATTGTTAAACTGGGTGGGGCAATTAGCTGTCTGCCTGTTACTGGCACTCCACGTCCTTTACTCTTTTCTCCTCTCAATCAACATGGAATGTCATTAATACTCAGCAGACTGCTAATATCCCACCCTTCTTTTGCCTCTTTTCAATATGTTCAAAACATGTTTATGCTATTAGTGGACGCTCATGGATCTGACTCTTCTTTTTCTCTTTCTAATTTCAATACCAGGCACACCCATTCATGAACTTGTATGAGGACCTGCATGTGGATCTCGCGACATACTTTACAAATGCCGGCTCTCCTCTTGCAACCCTTAAAACTTGTGGTAAGTCTAATTTTCCCATTCACATCATTTCTTGAAATCTTTTGGTCAAAATTTTTTTCTTATTATTTCTTTTTTTGTATGGAGTTCTTGTGAAGATGTAGTTGCATAATCCAAGTCTTATTAATCATTTAATAGTTCGCCTGTGTCTATGTATTTAATGCATTTACCATGTCGACCATAACTCTTATGAGAATTCATGTCCTTTAGAGTTGAATTTAAGCCATTGTGTTTGACAAAGTGCAGATACTATATCAGACTCTTGAGAGTTATGGGAAGTTATCTATTGAAATTTTGAAGGCCTGAAGAAAGATTCTTAACTGTCATTGTGGCTTGAAATAAATCAACTTGCTGAAATTACAGTGACCAGGGCTGAGGTTTTCAAACCATTAGCAATTCACAAAAAGTGAATATTTACCGTATTACCTCACGCCGATCCATGGAATAGAGAGTGTATGGTTTCGAGGCTTTTGATTTGTGATGGATGTCAAGGAAAATAGTTTTCTGTATAACTTACCGAAATAAGGTGATTTTATTGTTTGTCTAGTGTTGCAAATGCATCAAACTCCTGTTTGAAAGGTGTCAATATATGACGTTGTGTGAAACTTTGACCTTTCAAACTCTTGAGGAACTTCAGAGTCCTCTTACGATCTGATGTCTCTTTTGGGTGGCCACGAGTTGGTTTTTCCTTGACTGATTCCCAATTGGAGAATATTAAGAATTTGCGGATCAAGAAAAGGTCAATAAACAAGTGTGTTTTCTAAGATCTTGTATTATTTTTTGCTTAAATTTAATATTTTATTATGTTTTTGTATTGTTCTGATGTGTGGTATGATGTTAGAAATGATTTTTTACAAAAAATATTTTTTTTAAATCACTTTGAAAAGTAAACATTACCATATTCTTCACTTTGTCAAACCACTGAAATGTCTACCAAGTAGGAATCAAATGAATAGGCAATCAGCCAAAATGAAATGCGAAAACCAGTGAAGGTAATTCCCATATTTTGCAGTTTAAATATGCTGATGTTTAAGGAGTTACAGGTAGTTCATGGGCGACGCAAGTTACCATACCGTTCTCCTTCCAAATTTCCCTTAGCTTCACCATCTGCCACTATTGGCACACTGCCATTTTTCCCACTCAGTGCGCTCTTACTTCTGTTGCCTTAACTTTCAGAAGCAATGGGCGGATCACAAGGCGTCGTTAGCTTGGTTGGGGGGTTTGATAACAAGGTTTGCCCTGTCTGCAATACGCTTAAGCCCCGAAAAGCCAACGGGGATACTGGTGACTCATTGCAGACCACTTTTACGACTGCCTCTTCTATTGAATTCATTTGACTCTCAACACACTCTCAAATTAGCTTCGAAACCCTCCAAAAAAAGAACTATATGTAGTAGCCTCAAATGATGAACTTTCTATGTGAGCAAATTGAAAAGGCCAAGGAGCGAAGGGAAGCAAAGCAATGCAATACAGATTGAAATGAGAAGCAAAAATGATGGGGGAAAAAAGCTTGGATTGGATGTGTTTGTTTCTCGGAAAGTGGTTTTTGGGAAATCACTTTTCAAACTTTCCTGTGTTTGTTTGCTATTAGAAAAGTTGGTTAACGGAAAACACTTTCCGGTTAACGGAAAATACTTTCTAGTCAAAGGAAAATTTAGCTTGGTTTTCATGAAAGTGTTCTTCTTTTATTTTAAGCGGAAAACACTTTCTGGAAGTTGTGAAAAATTTAGAAATATCATATTATTTGCTGATTATATCAAATTTGGTCCTCAAACTTTTAATTGTTATATATATATATATATTTTTTTTGAATATTTGTTTTTCAATTTCATCCCTTACAATTTAATTTTTATATAACTTTGGTCTTCATTTTTATAATTGTTATTTGCTTTTTCCTTATCATTTTTTAATTGAAATTTTTATCCATCAAATTTGGACCTCATTCTTTTGATTATTACTTATTTTATTTGAAATAATTTATGAAATGTTAATTATTATTATTATTTTAATTTTTTTATTTTTTAGATTTGATCTCTATGATTTTGATTATTATTTATTTTATTTGAGATAATTTATTAAATTATATATTTTTTTCAATTTCATTGTCATTCAATTTTTTAATTTGTAAGATTTGTTTCTCATTATTTTAATAAACTTGAAAAATATAAAACATTAATAAGTTATTTTTCAACTCATTTTCCATGACATAACCAAACACTAGAAAGTATTTTCCAACTTATTTTTCATTACACTATCAAATATCGAAAAATAATTCATTTTCTCGAAATTTACTTTTCTTGAATTCACATTCTAAAATAAAACTACTTTTCAGTAAAATAAAATTACTTTCCAATAAACAAACGAAGCTCAAATAAAAATCAAAGAAATTAAATAGGTACTAGAAAATTAGAAATCGATGCTTCTATCCTACTTCAACTTGACCTTTCTCTACCTTTGAAGCAACTCTTCGAACCTTTGGGCTCAAGAAAAAGAAACGAACGAATCACACGACATAAACACGAGAAGACAATCAACTGATGACACAAGAAAACAAAATGGGAAAGAAAGTTGAAACAAGATAGAATAGCCTAGAAGAACACAACCAAAATGGGTTCCTTGAATCTATCTCAACCTCCCGGGGTTTGTCTCCTGTATCTCTCTATAAATGTTCACTTCACAACCTTCAACTAACCGAAAGACAAAAACACCGAGACACTACGAGGTTCCAGGGATACGTATGAACAAAATTTCTATATCAAGACACTCGTAGAAAATATTGTCAGGAAAAAAACAAAAAGAGATGCGAACAAAAACAATTTAACAGTTTGGGATTTGCTAGACCTTTAAAATGGTAGGAGGGCAGGTTGATCACGGAGGCAACGCTCAGAAGAGACACGTCATATGGCACATCAGATAGACTTCAAGATGTGAGACACTCGCATGTACATCATTGACGAGTCAGCCCCTTAATAAACAAACAAACAAAAAAAAAGTCAATCAACTGTCTGTTGGGCCACTCAGCCAAGCCCGCAACACTAAATCTCTTTTCTTTTTTTTTTTCCTTGTAATTTCATCACTTTTTTTATTTTTAATAAATTTTTATTATGTTTGTTAATAGAATATTATTTAATCTGCGCTTAGTTTATGTATAAGATTTCATTATTTTTTTTATATTAGGAGGTATTTTATTTATATAGCCCTACTTAATTTCTTTCCTTCGATTTTATTCAATCATTTTTTTATATAATTTTTTTATAATTGATTTTAAAAAACAATGTTGTTAAATATAATCAAGTTTATAACCTGTTTTTCAAAATCATATATTTGTATCCACATTTATCTCTTAATTTTTTAATTTAGTTTCTAATTAAATATTATTTATTTTTTACTTGATTTGCATGTAAAATTATAATATATTTTTTAAAATATACGTAACTTTGTATAATATTTTTTTCTTTAATCTTATTTTTTTTTCATGTCTATGTCTATTTCTCTTGATTAAATAAAAAACAATATTCTAAAAAATAAAATTATTAATAACAACCGAGTACATGACCTGTATTCTGAGATCAAATATCTTGATTAATCACCACCGAGTACATAATCTGTATTGTGAGATCAAATATCTTGATCTATATATATTTTTTAATTTTTAATTATTTTTATTTAATTAATAAACTCATAACACACCTCAATAAAGCATTCACTAAAACCACATTAGAAACATCTTAAACCACCCATCAATTTTCTCTAAAATATCATCATCATCGCCTCTTTCTACCACCCAAACATCCCCCAAACCTTCTCCATATTCCATAGAAAATGCACCACGTCATTTTCAAGATCCAACCACTCTTTAATAGTTGTTTCAGCCTTGAAAATTAGCCAAACAACAGTCATACTTTCTCTTATTTTTACATTGGCCCAATATTTTCTCTTATTTATACATTCATCCTACAAACTCTATTGTTTGTTTTTATTTTGTTTTTTTAATTGCATCCCTCTCATTAAATAAACTCCTTTTTTATTCAATTAATTTGTTGTATCTAACATTTCCATTCATCACTTACACTCTTAATATTTAATAACTCTGAAACCTTTTATCCCATAGTTTACACAATAATTTCCAACCACAAATCTATTTCATTTTAATCAAAAATAATTTCTCTAATTATCTTTACCACTTTAATTTTTCTCTTTCTCCTTCCCATTTTACTATTTAATTTTAATATATGATCTTTATATGAGGGTTTACAATTATTGCAGTTTTATTTCACAAAAAAATAAAAAAATAAATCAATATTATAACTATTTTTCATAAAAAAATCATCTTAATATTGTATAATATTAATTTTATTTCATTCAAGTTAAACTTATCATGGAGAGTTGTATTATTAACTTATAAAATCTTTATATTAGATTTAAAATATAAAATTAAATTTATGACACTACCTAATTAAAAAAATATTTGTAATCTCTTACATTGTTAAAAGTTTTTCTTCATTTAAAAACAGTGAAAAACTATATTGAAAAACTATGGAGAACTTTTAAAATACGTTTTCTAAATTTATAAAAAAAAGCTAGTTTTTTTAATGGAAAAATATTGCATTTAAATAAAAAAAAATTAGTTTTTTTTCCTAACTCTATTCTTTTTAAAACATTAAAATATTATATTATTTCTAGATAACCTCTAATGTGTTTTTCATCTGAATCAACAGTTGCTGGCAACAGTGGCGAAGCCAGAGGTTTTTAAATGAGGGGGCAAATTATTAACAAATACTATATTATATAGACATGCATTAGAAATCAATTCAAACATATATGGAAAATCATAATGTCATAATGTGAAGGTTGACAAGGATTTTTTTGTAGATAAGCTCTTCGGATTATATCCCTATCATTTACATGGTACTCATAAATTGGTCTTCTTAAGTCAGGGTCAACAAGGAGAGTGTCGAGGTTAATTTCAATATGACTTTTCTTTAAACTTGATTGAGTTACATGACTTGAAGTTTTGATTGATTCTTTATCCTCAATAGATTTACGCTTGAAATATTTGTCTAGTGACATGCTAATTTAATATGAACCTGTTGGATTTTTTTATCATTAGTGTCTACATAATAATTAACACAACTACACAATAATTCACTGTCAAACAATAGTCAGTTGAGTTGCATAATAATTCTAAATCTTTCATATAAAATTAATAGCAAAATACACGTCAATTCATCAAAATCAAAACCTATTTCAATTCATATCTATATGCATATAATAAGTATGTTGATTAAATTATACTTAATCATTTCTAGACATTTAATTAAAGAACAATGGCTAGTGTATGTGTAAGAGGAACAATGCTTGAAAAACATGTTTTCTACTTGATATTTTACTTACAAACAAATCATGTGAAAATATTAAATTTCAATAAACTATTCTGTCAATGCAAGAGATGTCAAGAATAGTGGTTTTGCATGAATATTAATTTATTTTTTTATAATAAGAAAAGAAACATTTAATTGATTAAATTAGCAAATTTAAATATTTATTTTGAACATATTTATAACAAAACCCCTAAATTATCATAAATCCTAATATTTTTAATAATTAATTATAAAAAAATAAAACTAAAATTAGATAATAAAATAAATAGAAAAGATAAATTTTTTTTACTTAAAGTATAAAATAAAAGGCAAAAAAAATTAATCGATGAGAAATTTACATTCAGGAGACAAGGAGAGGAAAGAACGGCAGCTGAAAAAAAACCTTCTTTGTTTTGTTAGACAGGAGAAACAAAAGGGAAAAGAGGAAAAGTTGGGGAGCTGTAATTATATATATATATATATATATATATATATATATATATATATATATTAAATTGTATTAACATATAAGTCAAGTTAGTCAACAATAATAAAAGTTAAAAACTTTCCTTAGCGGTAGGCTGTAGCAATAATTCACTCTCACTAATATATTAATATTTTTTAAAAAAATTAAGGGGGTAATTGCCCCCTTTGATCCACTTTGATCCATTGTGGCTCCGTCATTGGCTGGCAACCACTCCTACGATTCTTTTCCAATCAAAATTAATGTACGAAAAAAAATTATATCTTATATGTAGATATTATTTATAAGTATGATTGTAGTTGTTTTTAAAATATTTTTTATATTAAAATAATATTTTTTTATTTTTTAAAAATTATTTTTAAAATTAACATATTAAAACAATTCAAAATATAAATTTTTAAAAGACATAATTTAATATAAAATTTTTTAAAAACATGACTTGTTACACGTTAACGCTTGCGTAGAAGAGACAGGGATCCCAAAAGAAAAAAATAAGAAAAATAAAAATTTGTAGCCATGTAGAAAAGATGGAAGTCAGCGGAAAGGGCATAATGGTCATTTCAGTTCCCCTCCAATCAGACTTTAGCGCTTGTGCTTCTTTTGGCTACCTACCATGTCGCTGCTCCAGGTAATTTCAATTATATATATATATATATATATA
>Ga0325402_1006438_pt1 | contig 11101 bp, 9 predicted proteins | sample PopdelMetagenome_22_FD_207212 | JGI IMG/M metagenome (GOLD analysis project Ga0325402, IMG submission 207212) | Populus deltoides microbial communities from Bellville, Georgia, United States - Xylem-PdKOR-R3 | ecosystem: Host-associated > Plants > Phyllosphere > Stem > Wood/Secondary xylem...
CGGGTTATTTATTACTTCGACACTCCTGCACTTGGGAGAAGACATCAATCTTTTGGTCGTGTCAATAAGTCATGAACCCTTCCATGCAGAGACGTGGAAATGCAGCCAATCATGCAGCGAATATCCAGTGTAGGGACGAGGAGACTATGTAGGAAACCATGCACACCAAAGCAACAAGACAAGAACTTAATAGGAGCAGCATCAAAGAAAAGCCGAAGCAGCCCATCTCAATGCAAATCAAAGGATAGCATCACCCTAACGATCAGCAACCAGTCAATTAAGAATGGGGAGATCACGTTGATGAAAGTATAATATCATGTGGAATAATACCTGAAAACGCTGAAAGATAGGCTCCACAAAAGAGCAGGAATTTTCAAAAACCCTTCTGTTCCTTTCTTCCCATATCAAGTAAACAACAATGTTGAGGGACACTTTTTTCATTCTAATGACAGCAGTTTTCCCCTTGAGACGAAGTCCCCGAACTGCACTATTGATGGTGGTCATGCCTCTGTTTAGTCTAAGCCAAGATTTGACTTTCATCCACAAGAGGGATGTCCAGCTGCAGGCAAAAAATAGGTGACTATGACTCTCTTCATGATCCTGGCAGAAAACACAACTATCATTAATTTCAACAAAATACAGCCTGTCTCTTGTTCTCAACCGCTTAAGCAATGCAAGCCATAGGATAACATCTCTAATCGATGAAGATGAGGTCTGGTCACGCTAGGTCAGAGTAACGGCTCAAAATGACCATAACTTTTGATCTTACCGTTGGATCGCGCTTAAATTATTACAGGAGTTTCCTGAGGCCATTTTCATTTAAAAAGCTATGGAATCATTACATAGTGAAGAGGAGGTCTGGTTGCCCTAAACCTTAATAAGAAATCAAAATAGCCATAACTTTTTATCCGACAGTTGGATCACGCTTAAATTTTTATAGTTTCTAGAGGCTGTTTTTCTTGGAGTAGTTATAGAATCGCTACTCTGTGAAGAGGAGGTCTAGTGGCGCAAAGTCACAGCAATGGCTCAAAAGGGCCATACTTTTGATCCGACCGTTGGATCACGCCCAAATGTTTACAAGAGTTTCTGGAGGCTGTTTTCATTGTAGTAGCCATGGAATTGTCAATCAGTTAAGGAGGTCTTATCGTGCTAGGTCAGAGTAACGACTCAAAATGCCATAACTTTTGATTCGATCGTTGGATCACGCTCAAATATTTACAGTAGTTTATGGAGGCCATTTTCCTTAGAGTAGGTATGGAATCGCTACTTAGTGAGAAGGAGGTCTGCTAGCGCAAGACTAGAATAACGACTCAAAATGGCCATAACCTTTGATTCAATGTTGGATCGCACTTAAATTTTTACAGGAGTTTCTAAAGGCCATTTTCATTGTAATAGCTATGGCATTGCTAATCGGTGAAGAGGAGGTCAGGTTGCGCTAGGTCAGAGTAACGACTCAAAAGAGCCATAACTTTTGAGTCATGGTGGGATCGCGCTTAAATTTTTACATTAGTTTCTGAAGGCCGATTCCATAGAGTTGCTATGGACTCACAAATCTATAAAGAGGTCATCTGGTCGCCTCACGTCAGAGTAATGGCTCAAAACAGCAATAACTTTTGATCCGACTGTTAGATCACCCTTAAATTTTTACAGGAGTTTCTGGAGGCCGTTTTCATTGCAGTAGTTATGGAATCGTTAATTGGTGAAGAGAAAGTCTAGTCACGCCAGGTAGAGTAACGACTCAAAAGGACCATAACTTTTGATCTAACCGTTGGATCGCGCTTAAATTTTTATAGGAGTTTTTGGAGGTCGTTTCCCTTAGATGAGTTATGGAATTGCTACTTAGTGAAAAGGAGGTCTGGTTGCACCAAACCTGAATAACAACTCAAATGGGCTATATCTTTTGATTCGACCGTTAGATCCCGCTAAAATTTTTATAATAGTTTCTAGAGGTTGTTTTCCTTGGAGTAGCTATTATATCATTACTTTGTAAAGAGGAGGTTTGTTGCCCTAAACCTGAATAATAGCTTAAAAATCTATAACTTTTTATGTGACTAGTGGATCACGCTCAAATTTTTATAGGAGTTTTCAGAGGTCGTTTTCATTGCAGTAGTTATGGAATCGCTAATTGGTGAAGAGGAGGTCTGGTCGCGCCAGGTTAGAGTAACGACTCAAAAGGACCATAACTTTTGATGTAACCGTTGGATCGTGCTCAAATGTTTACAGGAGTTTTCGGAGGCCGTTTCCCTCATAGAAGTTATGGAATTGCTACTTAGTGAAGAGGAGGTCTGGTTGCCCCAAACCTGAATAACAATTCAAATGGGCTATAACTTTTGATCCGACCGTGGCATCCCGCTAAAAGTTTTACAGTAGTTTCTAGAGATCATTTTCCTTGGAGTAGCTATAACATCATTACTTTGTGAAGAGAAAGTCTGGTTGCCCCAAACCTGAATAACAGCTTAAAAGGGCTATAACTTTTAATCCGACTATTGGATCACGCTCAAACTTTTACAGGAGTTTTTGAAGGCCGTTTTCGTTCAAGTAGCTATGGAATTGCTAATCGGTGAAAGGTAGGTCTGGTCCCGCTAGGTCAGAGTAACAACTCAAAGGGGCCATAACTTTTGATCCGACCGTTGGACCACACTCAAATTTTTACAGGTGTTTACGGAGGCCATTTTTGCTTATATTTGCTATGGAATCGCTACTTGGTGAAGAGGAGGTGTGGTTACGCCAAGCTAGAATAATAGCTCAAAGGAGTCAAAACTTTTGATTCGACTGTTGAATCACGCTGAAATGTTTACAAGAGTTTTTGGAGGCCGCTTTCCGTGGAGTAGATATGGAATCTCTACCCGAGAAGGAGGTCTGCTAGCGCCAAACCAGAATAACAGCTCAAAAGGGCCATAACCTTTGATCCAACATTGGATCGTACTTGAATTTTTACAAGAGTTTCCAAAGGCCATTTTTGCTTGTAGTTTCTATAAAATCGCTTCTTGATGAAGAGGAGGTGTGGTCGTGCCAGACCAGAGTAACTGCTTAAAAGAGCCATAAGTTTTGATCTGACCGTTGGATCGCATCCAAATGTTTAAAGGAGTTTTCAGAAGTCATTTTCCTTGATGTAGCTATGGAATCGCTACTTGGTGAGAAGGAGGTCTGCTAGCGTCGAACCGAAATAACAGCTCAAAAGGGCCATAACCTTTGATCCCATGTTGGATCGCGCTTAAATTTTTACAATAGTTTTCGCAGGCTGTTTTTAGTGCAGTATCTATGGAATCGCTAATTTGTAAAGAGAAGGTATGGTCGCGTCAGGTCAGTAACGGCTCAAAACGGCCATAACTTTTGATTCGACCGTTAGATCGCGATAAAATTTTTACAAGAATTTTCGAAAGTCATTTTTGCTTATAGTAGCTATGGAATCGCTACTTAGCGAAGAGAAGATATGGTCGTGCCAGACTAGAATTATGGCTCAAAAGAGCCATAACTTTTGATATGGCCGTTGGTCACGCTCAAATTTTTACAGGAGTTTTCGGAGGCCATTTTCATTGCAGTAGCTACAGAATCGCTAATCGATGAAGAGGAGGTCTGATTGCGCCAAGTCAGAGTAATGGCTCAAAAGGGCTATACCTTTTGATTTGATCATTGGATAGCGCTCAAATGTTTACAAGCGTTTTTACAGGCCATTTTTTCTTGTAATTGCTATGGAATCGGTACTTAGTGAAGAGGAGGTGTAATCACGCCAGACCAGAATAACGACTTAAAAGTGCCATAACTTTTGATCCGACCGTTGGATCGTGCTCAAATATTTACACGAGTTTTCGGAGGCTGTTTTCCTTGGAGTAGCTATGGAATCGCTACTTGGTGAGAAGGAGGTCTGCTAGCGCTGAACTAGAATAACGACTTAAAAGGGCTATAACCTTTGATCCAATGTTGGATTGTGCTTAAATTTTTACAGGAGTTTCTGGAGGCTATTTTCCATGGACTAGTGACGAAGAGGCGTAGTCGCACCAGACCAGAATAATGGCTTAAAAGAGCCATAACTTTTGGTCCGACTGCTAGATTGTGCTCAAATGTTTACAGGAGTTTCTGGAGACTATTTTCCATGGACTAGTTATAGAATTGCTACTTGGTGAAGATGAGATGTGTTCGTGCAAGACCGAAATAACAGATCAAAAGGGGTATACCTGTTGATCCGATTGTTGGATCGCGCTCAAATATTTACAATAGTTTCTGAAGGCCATTTTCCTTGTAGTATCTATGAAATCTTTATTCGTTGAAGCGGAGCCTGGTTACGTCAAGCCTGAATAACGGCTCAAAAAGGCCATAATATTTTATTCGACCGATTGATTGCGTTTAAATTTTTCCAAGAGTTTTCGGAGGTCGTTTTCCTTGGAGAACCTAAGGAATCCCTACTCGTTGAAGAGGAGATCTGGTCGCGCCATACATGAATAACGGCTCAAAAGGGTCATAACTATTGATCGGACCGTTGGATCGTGCTTAAATTTTTACATGAGTTTCCAGAGGTCGTTTTCCTTAAAGGAGCTACTGAATCACTACTTGGTGAAGATGAGTCGTGGTCGTGCCAGACCGGAATATCAGCTCAAAAGGGCTATAACTTTTTATCTAACGTTGGATTGCACTCAAATGTTTATATGAGTTTTCGGAGGCCATTTTCCATGGACAACCTAGGGAATACCTACTCGTTGAAGTGGAAGTTTGGTCGCGCCAAACATGAATAACGACTCAAAATTACCATAACTTTTTATTCAACCGTTGGATCGTGCTCAAAGTTTTATAGGAGTTTCTGGAGGCCGTTTTCCTTGGAGAACTTAAAGAATCCCTAGTTATTGAAGAGGAGGTCTGGTCCTGCCAGACAAGAATAACGACTCAAAGGGGCCATAACTTTTGATCAGATCGTTGGATCGTGCTAAAATTTTTACAGGAGTTTCGAGAGGCTGTTTTTCCTGTAGTATCTATGGAATTGCTTCTCGTTAAAGCGGAGGTCTAATTGGGTCAGACCTGCATAACAGCTCGAAAGGGTCATACTTTTTGATCCGATCATTGAATCGCGTTCCAATTTTTACAAGAGTTTTCAGAGCCCGCTTTCCGTGGAGTATCTATGGAATTGGTACTTGCTGAAGTTGAGATGTGGTCGCACAAGACTAGAATAACAACTCTAAAGGGCCATAACTTTTAATTGGATCGTTGGATCGCACTCAAAATTTTACAGGACTTTTCGAAGGTCGTTTTCCTTGTAATAACTATGGAATCACTACTCTTTGAAGTGGAAGTTTGGTCGCGCCAAACCTGAATAATGACTTAAAAAGGCCATAATTTGTTTTCCTGACAATTTGTTCGTGCTTAAATTTTTACAAGAATTTATGGAGGCTGTTTTTCTTGTAGTACCTATGGAATCGCTACTCGTTCAACAGGAAGTTTGATCCGACCATTGGATTGTGCTCAAATTTTTACTGGATTTTCTGGAGGACGTTTTCCTTGGAGTAGCAATAGAATCGCTACTTGGTGACGATGAGGCGTGGTCGCGCAAGACTTGAATAACAGCTAGAAAAGGGCCATAACTTTTTATCTCACAATGTCCTCGCACTCAAAATTTTAAAAGAGTTTCAGGAGGCCATTTTATTTAGAGGAGGTGTGGTCCCGCCACAGCTAAATAACAGATCAAAAAGGACGTAACTGTTGATCCAATCGTTGGATCGCGCTCAAATTTTTATAGGAGTTTTCGAATGCCATTTTCCTTATAGTACCTATGGAATCGCTACTCGTTGAAGAGGAGGTGTGGTCCCACCACGCTTGAATAACAGCTCAAAGGGGCTATAACTTTTGATCCCATGGTTGGATCGCGCTTAAATTTTTACAAGTTTCCGGAGGCCATTTTCCTTGTAGTGCCTATGGAATCGCTATTCGTTGAAGATGAAGTGTGGTCCTGCCACAATTGAATAACTGCTCAAAGGGGCCGTAACATTTGATCCGATTGTTGGATCGTGCTCAAATTTTTACAGGAGTTCCCGGAGGCCGTTTTCCTTGTAGTACCAATGGAATCGCTAGTCTTTGAAACGGGCGTGTGGTCCTGCCACACTTGAATAACGGTTCAACGGGGTAGTAACTTTTGATGCGATCATTGGATCGCGTTCAATTTTTTACATGAGTTTCCGAAGGCAGTTTTTGTTGGAGTAGATATGGATTCGCTACTCGTTGAAGAGGAGGTGTGGTCCAGCCACAGTTGCATAATGGCTCAAAGGGGACTTAACTTTTGATGCGATTGTTAGATCGTGCTCAAATTTTTGCAGGAGTTTTCGGAGTTCGTTTTCCTTGTAGTACCTATGGAATCACTACTCGTTGAAAAGGAGCTGTGGTCCTGCCAAACTTGCATAATGGCATAAAAGGGCCATAACTTTTGATCCGATCGTTGAATCGCGCTGAAATTTTTATAGAAGTTTCCGGAGTCCATTTTCCTTGTAGTATTAATGGAATTGCTACTCGTTAAAGAGGAGGTATGGTCCAGCCACACTTTCATAAAGGCATAAAAGGGTCGTAACATTTGATCCGATCATTGGATCGCGCTCAAATTTTTAGAGGAGTTTGCGGAGGTCGTTTTCCTTGTAGTACCTATGAATTCGCTACTCGTTGAAGACGAGGTGTGGTCCAGCCACACATCAATAAAGGCTCAACGGGGTCGTAACTTTTGATCCGAACGTTGGATCGCGCTGAAATTTTTACAGAAGTTTTTGGAGGTCGTTTTCCTTGTTTTACCAAAGGAATCGCTACTCGTTGAAGAGGAGGTATGCTCCTGCCGCACTTGCATAAAGGCTCAAAGGGGTCGTAACTTTTGATCCGATCGTTGGATCGCGCTTAAATTTTTACAAGAGTTTCCGGTGGTCGTTTTCCTTGTAGTACCTATGGAATTGCTACTCGTTAAAGAGGAGGTATGGTCCAGCCACACTTTCATAAAGGCATAAAAGGGTCGTAACATTTGATCCGATCATTGGATCGCGCTCAAATTTTTAGAGGAGTTTGCGGAGGTCGTTTTCCTTGTAGTACCTATGAATTCGCTACTCGTTGAAGACGAGGTGTGGTCCAGCCACACATCAATAAAGGCTCAACGGGGTCGTAACTTTTGATCCGAACGTTGGATCGCGCTGAAATTTTTACAGAAGTTTTTGGAGGTCGTTTTCCTTGTTTTACCAAAGGAATCGCTACTCGTTGAAGAGGAGGTATGCTCCTGCCGCACTTGCATAAAGGCTCAAAGGGGTCGTAACTTTTGATCCGATCGTTGGATCGCGCTTAAATTTTTACAAGAGTTTCCGGTGGTCGTTTTCCTTGTAGTACCTATGGAATTGCTACTCGTTAAAGAGGAGGTATGGTCCAGCCACACTTTCATAAAGGCATAAAAGGGTCGTAACATTTCATCCGATCGTTGGATCGCACTGAAACTTTTACAGTAGTTTCCGGATGTCGTTTTCCTTATAGTACATATGGAATCGCTACTCATTGAAGAGGAGGTGTGGTCCTGCCACTATTGAATAAAGGCTTAAGGGGCCTGTAACTTTTGATGTGATCGTTGGATCTCACTCAAATGTTTACAGGAGTTTCCGGAGTCTGTTTTCCTTGTAGTACCTATGGAATCCTTACTCCTTGAAAAGGAAGTGTGGTTCAGCCACACTTGAATAAAGGCTCAAGGGGGTCGTAACTTTTGATCCGATCATTGGATCGCACTCAAATGTTTACAGGAGTTTCTGGATTCCATTTTCCTTGTTGTACCTATGGAATCCCTACTCGTTGAAGAGTAGGTGTGGTCCTGCCACACTTGTATAATGGCATAATGGGGCCATAACTTTTGATCCGATCATTTGATCGCGCTGAAATTTTTACAAAAGTTTGCGAAGGCTGTTTTCCTTGTATTATTAATGGAATCGCTACTCATTAAGAGGAGATGTGGTCCTGCCACTATGCAATCACACTCAAATTTTTACTGGAATTTCCGGAGTCCGTTTTCCTTGTTGTACCTATGGAATCCCTACTCATTGAAGAGGAGGTGTGGTCTAGCCACACATGAATAAAGGCTCAAGGGGGCCATAACTTTTGATCCGATTGTTGGATCGCGCTCAAATTTTTAGAAGAGTTTCCGGAGACCGTTTTCCTAGTAGTACCTATGAATTCACAACTCGTTGAAGACGAGGTGTGGTCCAGCCACACTTCAATTAAGGCTCAACGGGGCCGTAACTTTTGATCCGAACGTTGAATCGCACTGAAATGTTTACAAAAGTTTTCGGAGGCCGTTTTCCTTGTAGTACCAAAGGAATCGCTACTCATTGAAGAGGAGGTGTGGTCCTGCCACACTTGCATAAAGGCTCACAGGGGCCGTAACTTTTGATCCGATCTTTGTAACGCGATGAAATTTTTACAGGAGTTTTCGAAGGCCGTTTTCCTTGTAGTGCCTATGGAATCGCTTCTCGTTGAAGAGGAGGTGTGGTCTAGCCACACTTGACTAAAGGCTCAAAAGGGCCGTAACTTTTGATCCGATTGTTGGATCGCGTTCAAATTTTTATAGGAGTTTGTGGAGGCCATTTTCTTTGTAGTACCTATGGAATCGCTACTCATTGAAGAGGAGGTGTGGTTTAGCCACACTTGACTAAAGGCTCAAAAGGGCCGTAACTTTTGATCCGATTGTTGGATCGCGCTCAAATTTTTATAGGAGTTTGTGGAGGCCATTTTCTTTGTAGTACCTATGGAATCGCTACTCATTGAAGAGGAGGAGTGGTCCAGACACACTTGCATAAAGTCTCAAAGACTTAACTTTTGATGCAATCATTGGATTGCGCTCAAATTTTTACAAGAGTTTCTGTAGTCCATTTTCCTTGTAGTACCTATGGAATCGCTACTCATTGAAGAGGAGGTGTGGTCCTGCCACACTTGCATAATGGCATAATGGGGCCGTAACTTTTGATCCGACCATTGAATTGCGCTAAAATTTTTACAAAAGTTTCCGGAGGCCGTTTTATTTGTATTATTCATGGAATCGCTACTCGTTGAAGAGGAGATGTGGTCCTGCCACACTTGCATAAATGCTCAAAGAGGTCGTAACTTTTGATACGATCGTTGGATCGCGCTCAAATTTTTAGAGGAGTTTCCGGAGGTTGTTTCCCTTGTAGTACCTATGCAATCTCTACTCGTTGAAGAGGATGTGTGGTCCTGCCATTATTGAATAAAGGCTCAAGGGGGCTGTAACTTTTGATCCGATCATTGGATCTCGCTCAAATGTTTACAGGAGTTTCCGGAGTTTGTTTTCCTTGTAGTACATATGGAATCCCTACTCCTTGAAGAGGAGGTGGGGTCCAGCCACACTTGAATAAAGGCTCAAGTGGGCTGTAACGTTTGATCCGATTGTTGGATCGCGCTCAAATTTTTACAGGAGTTTCTGGAGTCCGTTTTCCTTATTGTACCTATGCAATCCCTACTCGTTAAAGAGGAGGTGTGGTCCAGCCACACTTGAATAAAGGCTCCAAGGGGCCGTCACTTTTGATCCGATCATTGGATCTCGCTCAATTGTTTATAGGAGTTTCCGGAGTCTGTTTTCCTTATAGTACCTGTGGAATCCTTACTCCTTGTAGAGGAGGTGTGGTCCAGCCACACTTGAATAAAGGCTTAAGGGGGCCGTAACTTTTGATCCGATCGTTGGATCGCGCTTAAATTTTTACAGGAGTTTCCAGAGTTTGTTTTCCTTGTTGTACGTATGTAATCCCAACTCGTTGAAGAGAAGGTGTGGTCCAGCCACACTTGAATAAAGGCTCAAGAGGGCTATCACTTTTGATCCAATTGTTGGATCGCGCTCAAATTTTTACAAGACTTTCCGGAGTCCGTTTTCCTTGTTGTAGCTACGGAATCGCTACTTGTTGAAGAGGAGGTGTGGTCCTGCCACACTTGCATAAAGGCTCAAAGGGGTCGTAACTTTTGCTCTGATTGTTGGATCGTGCTTAATTTTTTATAGGAGTTTCCGGATGCTGTTTTCCTTGTAGTACCAAAGGAATCGCTACTTGTTGAAGTGTAGGTGTGGTCCTGCCACACTTGAATAACGACTCAAAGGGGTAGTAACTTTTGAAATGATCGTTGGGTAGCGCTCAAATTTTTACAAGAGTTTCCAGAGGCCATTTTCCTTGTAGTACCAATGGAATTGCTAGTCATTGAAGCGGATATGTGGTCCTGCCACACTTGAATAAAGGCTCAACGGGGCAGTAACTTTTGATGTGATCGTTGCATCGCGCTCAATTTTTTACTTGAGTTTCCGGAGGCAGTTTTTGTTGAATTAGATATGGATTCGCTACTCGTTGAAGAGGAAGCGTGGTCCTGCCACACTTGCATAAATGATCAAAGGGGACTTAACTTTTGATTCGATTGTTGGATCGCTCTTAAATTTTTACAAGAGTTTCCAGAGTCCGTTTTCCTTGTAGTACCTATGGAATCACTACTCGCTGAAGAGGAGGTGTGGGGCTGTAACTTTTGATCCGATCATTGAATCGCACTTAAATTTTTACAGGAGTTTCCGGAGGTTGTTCTCCTTGTAGTACCTATGGAATTGCTACTCGTTGAAGAGGAGGGGTGGTCCTGCCACACTTGAGTAACTGCTCAATGGGGCAGTAACTTTTGAAACGATCGTTCGATCGTTTCCGGAGGTAGTTTTTGTTGAATTAGATATGGATTCGCTACTCGTTAAAGAGGAAGCATGGTCCTGCCACACTTGCATAAAGGATCAAAGGGGACTTAACTTTTGATCCGATTGTTGGATCGCTCTTAAATTTTTACAAGAGTTTCCAGGGTCCGTTTTCTTTGTAGTACTTATGGAATCACTACTCGTTGAAGAGGAGGTGTGGTCCAGCCACACATGAATAGAGGCTCATGGGGGCTGTAACTTTTGATCCGATCATTGAATCACGCTCAAATTTTTACAGGAGTTTCCGGAGGCCGTTGTCCTTATAGTACCTATGGAATCGCTACTCGTTGAAGAGGAGGTGAGGTCCTGCCACACTTGAATAACTGCTCAAAGGGGTAGTAACTTTTGAAACGATCGTTCGATCGCGGTCAAATTTTTACAGGA
>Ga0325402_1006441_pt1 | contig 11100 bp, 5 predicted proteins | sample PopdelMetagenome_22_FD_207212 | JGI IMG/M metagenome (GOLD analysis project Ga0325402, IMG submission 207212) | Populus deltoides microbial communities from Bellville, Georgia, United States - Xylem-PdKOR-R3 | ecosystem: Host-associated > Plants > Phyllosphere > Stem > Wood/Secondary xylem...
GGTTTATTTGAGGAAAAGTTTGAAACTTTTATAGGCTGTTTGGAAACTTAAGATTTGAGTATAGGGTATTTTGATAGAGAATTATGAAGCTACAGACTTGTGCCTCAGATGGCATGAGGGACTGGTGTGACCAAAATTCATAGTGTCTTGTTAGGAGATGGAAGGAGATGACCCTTAATTTTCTGTAGTGATATAATGGAACGAGTACTTAAAGATGTTTGTTCATCAGTTGACAAGAAAAGATATGTTTGATGAATGGGGTGATCCACATGCATTTTAGATTTTATTATTTTGGACTGATTGTTGATGATAAGGTGTAACAGCTGCCATTATAGGAATAGAATGAGGAAATAGATGTGTTTCTGAAAAGATAACCCATTTTTTGAGTGAAGTCGGAGATCATTGAGTGGTCTACAGGAATACGTGGCTATGACGCTGATTAAGATACACACATCTGTTTGTTAAATGGTGGTGTAGACTGTAGCTAGACCCATCTGATGTATGGATAATCTGTAGCTGTTTTAGTTATTTTAGTGTTTAACAGTACTGATTTTGTTTTCTAATTTTTTTATGCGTTATTCGATACAGAATGATAAAATTTACCGTTCTTGCATTTTAATGTATAGTTAAAATCTTTCATGATTATTTTACACATCCAAGGATTTTACCTTCTCATTGCTTGGTTTGTCGTAAATGTGAAATTAGAACTGATGATTGGATAGTAAAGCTTTCTAAATCCTTTAGCACTTATCTTGACCTATTAAATTGTAGGATTCTCTGGATCTTGATCCGTATCTCTCTCCTGTGGAACCTTCCACCCTTAATTTTGTTTTCTGGCATATGTTTCAGCTCAGAGAAATTTGATTAATATCAAAAGAATTGTTTGTCGGTTTCGCTTTCTACTTCCAGAATCTTTCTTTCATGTCTGAATTCGACAACGCTATTCCAACTGCTTTCGGTATGTTTTATTTGTTGGATTAATATATATTTATTGTTCTGATGAAGTTAGAAGTTTATAGTAATAATGTTTCTTCAATGGATGAATAGATCCCTTTGCTGAGGCAAATGCTGAGGACTCCGGTGCTGGGACAAAAGATTATGTTCATGTGCGTGTACAGCAGCGAAATGGGAGGAAAAGCCTGACTACTGTGCAAGGGTTGAAGAAGGAATATAGCTACAACAAGATACTCAAGGACCTCAAGAAAGAGTTCTGCTGCAATGGAACTGTTGTCCAGGACCCTGAGTTAGGCCAGGTTTGTTTCTATCTATGTTGTTTCCAGAATGTCCTTCAAAGGTGTTATCATAAATCTGTACATAGTCTGCTGTTGCCAACAAGGGGTGATTGCATGCAGTCCTCAGCTCTTTTGTTATTCAAACTGTGAGAAAAATGACGTGTAAAGTATTTTGAAATAACTTCTTTGAAAATAAAGCTCTTGTAGCTTTTCTGATATTATGGGTGGGTATTTGATTCTCCATCTCCCATGCATCCTGTGTGGAAAGTTCCTTTACACGTTGGTAGCTATCTCTTGACACTTCTAAATTCCCTTTCTTGCTTATAACCTCAGTTGCTTTCCAAATCTTTCTCTATTATCTAGACTATAACCTTCTCAATCCATAACAGATGATTTATTTTCCATCTATTCCCCCGAAGCTACTTAGAAATTTCCATCATTATACTCTTCTAGTCGGTTTGTTATCTAGACCAACCCAGAGAATGAGCGCATGCAGCATGGAGCTACAATTCTCATTTGGCATGGTATAGAGAAACACCACATCTGTTCAGACATTAGGAATTATTGTATCAACAATAGTCTTTACTAGTGCATTCAGTTGATAGCTGCTAAGGTGTGCCAACATGAAGAGAGTTTGTCTGCAAGGACGTGTGTAACCGTTGATGGATCCTTCTTGTGCTTGCACTAAACACTGCTTTTGTGCATGGGTGCAGGTCATTCAACTTCAGGGTGATCAAAGGAAGAACGTTTCCACCTTTCTCGTGCAGGTAATAAACACATCCCTGATCTTGTTTTAAATGTAGTTCTTTTTATATTTAGGAGCAATGAATGAAAATTTTTCTTTTGCTCTCTGTGAACAGGCTGGCATTGTGAAGAAGGAAAATATCAAGATTCATGGTTTCTAAGAAGCAGCAAGCTAATTGCTATACCTAGTTTACACGTCTTGCATGGTATCAAGTTCGATATAGAACTTGGCATCTTTAGCTTGTGTTCTTTTCAACATTAATTCAGGATATTCTGTTTTCTGCATTTTAAAAGTGGATTCGCTGCTTCTTGTGTGATGTGGATTAAATATGTATGACTACCGGATCCCTTGCCAGAATAAAGCTTGCTGGCGTTCTATAGATGTTTGTGTTACTAGCAGTACATTGCATGATCCTTTCTACCTTTTCTTTAAGTTGAGAACAGAAGCGGTTGTGTGCCTCTTTGTAATCACTCTTCAATGTCCATTAAGGAGCTTTTGTTATATTTGTTCTCAGATTTCAACTTGGAAATTTCGTATTATTTAATTAAGATGTATTTTTGGTATGTATTTGCATGTCCAAATAGATATATATTTGGACCTGACAAGGATTCGTGACGGGTTTGTTGAGGATGAACACAACTTCTGAAATAGGTGGTTCCATACGCTTTTTCGTTCTTTTTTTCCCCCTCCTGTTACCAAGATGCTGCAACTTGTAAGTCACAAAAACCAGTCAGGGCAGGACAAACTTCCTTAATTTACACAACGGCCTGGTGGTTCAATCCATTATTTGCATCTTGTATTAGCCTTTTTGGGCCTAGTTGGTCAGGGCCTGTTCTGTGGCTATTTGTTTTGTTTTCAGGCCTGATTGGTCATGACCTGACAGGACTTATTTGGGCTGGTATAAATATTTGGTTTTTGTATGTAGCCTGTTTCAGTGGGTATTTGCTTTGATTTTCGGGTCTGGTTGGACCCGGCTCATCACGGCTTGATTTAGTGGGTTTTCATTTTAGTTTTCAAACCTAGTCAGACACAGTTTGTTTTAGTGTGTTTTCACCTCGGTTTTTGAATTTGGTTGGTCCCAATATATCGAGGGCTGTTTCGGTGTTCCATTCGATTCATTGTACCGAAACAATATAGTGATGATTGTTTTTTTTTTTAAATCTTTGAAGGGTAAAATAGTATATTTACAAGGTTCATTACCAGATTGAACAAAGATAATTTGGTTTTTTCATATTTTTAAAACAGAAAAAAATAATTAAATTATTTTTAAAATTAAAATTTATTTCTCAGATCTTTAAGTTTGTTTTATTTTTATTTTTTTTATGAAGTATAGAAAATAACTAAATTACTTTTAAAACAATATTTTTTAACTAGAGGTTTATTTTGCATTTTTCATTTTAATTTTTGAATTATAATCTAACTTACTAAGAAAGTGTTTGTCTACGTTGATACGTCTGTGTTAAATGTAAATTACTATTTATGGGTCCCACCAAATTATGTGTTTAAAATGCTGAAAAATGAAAGCAAGTGTTACCAACTTCTTGCAGCACCATGCTGCACGTGCAGCCTTCGCACTGTTCACTAAAGTGAACAGTGCAGATTTTGTTTTCTTCAAAAAAAACAGCGAATAATGTGAGTGAACTTGCACTGTTGAACGGTTTATTTATTTTATTTTTTTTAAAAAGCCAGTTAATATTTTTTTTTGAAAAATCAGTACAGTTAATTAATTTTACTCACACTGTTTATGTGAATGTGAACAATAATTTTTTTAAAAAAATTAGTTTAAAGTAAATTAAATTTATTCGTACTATAATTTCAATTTTATTACTGGTAATATTTTACCTAATTTTATTGCACGCTCAAAGAATCATGGAAACTGTAGTTCTTATCGGATGAATTTTGTATGTAATGGAATTGTAGATAGTTTAATGAAACAATAATTTTTTTTTATATAAAGTATGATTTATTTCATGATGTAATAACAATAGTTAAATCTACAATATTTAAATTAAAAACTATAAATATTAATATATATATTTTTTAAATTATTTTATAACCTCAATTTCAAAAGCATTTTTAACCAAACACATTAAACTACTTTTTGTTCACCCTCAATTTCTATCACAGTTTTAACCAAACATATATTTTTTCAAATCAATCTCAACTAAAAATACTTTTTATAAAATAATTTTTTTCAAATCATAACCACAACAACTACCGCAATACTGAGAAATTTGATTAACTAAAAATTATAAAATATTATTTAGAAACTAAAAGTGCCAGCACGTGCATTTGTGTAGGATGCGTTTGTGCTATTCAGGCGTCTCGTGAGGAGGATTTGACAGCCATGGCGCAAAGGTGACGGTTCTGGCCATGCGTTTGTGCATCTCGTGAGGGGGATTTGACAGCCATTGTGCAAAGGTGATATGGTTCTGGCGATGGTCTAGCGGCTACAGAGAGGCTAGGCGGGGAAGAGAACAAATTCTCATCATCTTTTACCATTTTGTTTATCTTAAGCAAGCGGACAAGGGGGATTCACCAGAAAAAGAGTTCATCGACTGTAGGACAAGGAGGAGCAGCAATCTTGTACTTGTCAAACGTAAATTTATACAGGAATAAACAAGTGTTCCGTAGACATCAAACAGGTATATGCACTTGTCATGTAATTAATGTACGTGGGCATACTATTTTCTTATCTTCTTGTTTGTTTTCTTCCTCGCATTTCATGTGCTTTCTCCAATCAGCCATGACCTGAGTCTCACTGGTCTGGTCTCCATCTCAACACTGTTCTAGGTCCTGAAAGAAAACAAAACTGAGCAGAATACAAAGCTTTTCATTTTCTACCTAACACCCGCCGAACCCCAAAAACACACGTTACTGAGAAGTTGCTGTCTGACAGTGTGGTTCGATTATGTTTTTCATGAGCTTTGAATTTTTTTTGTTTTAATTTAGTTTTTTTTGTTTTTAAATTGGTTTGAAGCACGGATATTAAAAATAAATTTTAAAATATTTTTTTAAATAAAAACACATTTTATAAAACGATTTTTTGCGATGCTCTAAGCACCGAGGAGTGTTCTAACCGCACAACTAACCCAGTTTTTTAAGCCTGTCGAGGTTCGATGAGGAACACTCAGGGATTGTCCCTAGTAACCTAGAATGCATAAAACCTCCTTTTAGACTCTTGTTCATGCCCGAAGTAGCTTCAGACATTTTTCTATTTCTTCCTTTAACCCATTCATCTCTAAATATTATTTAACTCAGAAACCTATTTCAAACCCGACATTAAGATCCCAATGATCTCAAGATTTGGAAATAAGATTCGTTTTGTTTTTAATTGACAATATTTAAGTGTTTAAATAACAATTAGTCAAGATGTTCCATTAAGTTTAGGATAAAACCTTGAAAAAGTTAAAGAAATTGAATGATTGGAAAAACTACGCACAGTCGCACACCGTTATTACTTGGCTTGAACAATGGTTTAGTTATCCAAGGATAAACATCAACTTCCGTGCTTAACAAACTCGTAGTTTTCTTAATAGTTGTTAATATAATGATTATTAAAAATTTATATAATTATTAATTTCAGTATTTATAAAATTAATCGAGATATATATAAATTGATTCGAATATCTATAATAATAATAATAATAATAAACTTATTTTTTATTTTAAAAAATATTATTTAATTATTAAAAAAACTTCTAATTTTAGATTAATCTGCCGACTTGTAGCCCTAGGTATTAGTAAATATGACGGTCACAGTCACAAACTTCCCCAAGTAGAAACGAAAAAAATCATTTAAATAATGGCTACAAGAACGAACCAACCAACCGTTAAGTGTTCAACTACCTATCAAAGTTGGACTAGCGACACACAATTCCTTCAACTACCATTCTTCGACACCAGCGCCCATTCTTCCCCATCCATCGATGTCCGCCTTTCGCTGTATCTTTTTTGCCCTTCTCTATTAATACTCCGCCTCTTATGTCCCTTCAATTTCACACACAGTTACCCTCCATAGACTCAAAAGATTTTAATTTTTTTTTTGCTCTTAATTATGGCTGACTCGGATCACTCCTCTAGTGATGATCTCTCTGTTGATTCTAGAGGTACTTAATTTGAATGTTTGCCCTCTTTGTTAGTTATTCAAGGGTCGGTCGGTTTTGCATTTTTTTTCAACTTTAATGATTGATTTTAGAGGTACCCTTTTGAAAGTAATGGTGTTTTCCTTACACTTTCTTGATTTTAGTCATGGGATTATTAATTAGTACCATGAAAATGCTCAAATGGAGCTCTATGTACTTTCATTTTTGGCTTATTTCTTTGTTTTCTGGCTAATTTCTGCTCCAATTGTGTTTTTCTTTTGGGTTTAATGGTTATTACAAGATTGAAAATTGTTAGTCCTTTATCTTAAGCTACCAATTTGAAACTTAAGATTGGATTTTTTTCATGGGTTATAAATTGCAGATACCAGTCAAGATTCCAAGCTTGAATTCTCAGAAGACGAGGAAACTCTTATTACTAGGATGTACAATCTGGTTGGTGAGAGGTAGGCTTAAACTTCCCTTCTCCCTTGTCCTTCATCTGTCTGTTTACTACAACCATTTTAGTTTTGATTGAGAAAGTTTTGATCTTTCTAGGTGGACTTTAATTGCTGGGAGGATTCCTGGAAGAACAGCAGAGGAAATTGAGAAGTACTGGACTTCAAGATACTCTACAAGTCAGTAAATTAGGGATCTACGTCCAAGGTCCTGTCTGATGTCCTAGAGTTGTCAAAATTTTGGCTGGTTTGTAACAAAATCTGGTTCTACTTAGGAACTGCAATATGGGGGTTTAGCTGTGATCAAAATATCTGTACAATGTTTTTTCAATGCGGTAATGGTAGTTAATTAATGTATGGGAGCTAGATTATAAGATGAAATCTGCTTGTTAATATGGTAAATTGAGAAATTTTTACATGAACCTAGACACCCTTTTATTTGGTCTGTATGTATATAATTCCAATGGTGGTGAAACGGAGCTTTCAATCCATGGAATCTGTATGAAAATCTTCAAGCACAGATGCTATCTATTCCATGATCTATGAGACTGGCCAGGATTGGTGACTTGCATAAAGATGCATCATAAACAGATCCTTGACTTTTTAACTTGGCAAACATTTTTCTTCTGGGACATCAATTCTGGTACCATTTTGAACTGAGGGATCTGGTGCCAGACAAAATATGAAAAGGGAAGAGGTATGATATTTATAAACTCATCCATGGTCTGACTGCCATGCTGAGTCCTCTGGCTCCGGCTCAGGGCAGAGTAGTATAGCAGTGATCCAAGAAGCATCTTTTACCATTCAATTATTTGTGGAAATTTAAGAACTCAATGTTTCGTGTCAATTGTCATATTCGTGAGAAGAATTCGGCTGATGCAAACAGCCGGAGATATTTCGTTATGTTTAGTCTTTTTCATCTTTTGTGGGCGGTGTCTAATTTCGTTGGTAAAATCACATGATATTGTATCAAGCAAATGGCAATTTCAGAGTCAATTCTTGCTAATTTCTAGAATGGAGGGATTAAAAAAGAGTACAAAACTCTTATTCCTTGTAATATTTTATAGTTCAAGATCCAAATAAGGTCCCAGCAGTTTAAATTTTAAATTTTCAACAAAATACTGATTATACTCTGGTTTTGTTAAACCTGGATGGCTAGCATATTGAAACCCAGTTTATAAAATCTGATTCGAGTTGGATTTTTAGCTGAATCAAATAAGAAATTAATCTGACAAAACCCAGTTAATCTAACAATGATTTTAGTAATTTAGTTGAACAGATTAAACCTAATGATATGGACTTCTTTTGTTTTCAGATGAGAGCTGAGACCGAAGAACTCCATCTAAACTCTGAAGCCCATTGTGGCATGGTTGAAATAATTTAGATGGTAAATGGAGTTGCTTCCTCTTGTTATCACATGAGATACCATTTCTTCTATGTGTAGTTTACTTAAAATCTGACTGAAAAATAAAAATTTCGGATTCTATTCATAAACATTAAACATTACAGCTGAAAAAATGTCTTATTCAGTGACGTGAGGGTAGAGAAAAACATGTTCAACCGGATTTGGAGGGGAGAGCCGTCCTTGACTTAAGAAAACACATGTTTTTTGTTTTAATGCAGAAACACATAAATGCTTAATCTGTTTGGTCAACAAAGATAGAGTACAACGTTTGAAGACTTCTCAACTAAAGTGGGGGAAAAAAAAACAAAGAAGGATAAAAGTCGTGTATTGTTCAATCTCACATAAACACAATTCTAGTATAAAGTGTTGGTTTGTGTTAAGTTGTTAGGTGATATCTGCTTGAAACGTGTGTGTATGTTTACGGTGAGATTTAAGTTTGTGACTATTTATTTAATTCATATATATATAAATTGCATTTTCTTATATCATTTTAAGATTTTTTTAATCTCATATATCTATCTTTTTTTTCTCATATACTATTATGTCACTAATCGTATTATAATCCAAGTGCTAACCAAACACTATCTTAGAGCTGCATATAAGTTTATTATAATCCAAGTGCTAGATGACTCAAAGGATCCTGCCATTAAGGTTAATTTCCGCCTCTAGCTCATCTTGTAATTTGCCTTGAGTTTTTGTTTTGATAAGCAGTATAAACTTACAGGACGAAAAATGGGGACAAAAGAGAAGCAAATACAAAAGAGAAGACTCTGATAAAACAGCAGCAGCCAAGTTCTACTCAGTAGTATCCTTTCTGTCCTCAAAACAGCAAGAAACAATGCAAAGCTTGAAGACGATACCACCACTGAAGATGAAGTCAAGATTCAATGTATAATCTTCTGGAATTTCATGAGCTAAATAGTTTCCATATCTGTAGCACAGCCTAGCCAGCGGAATTCACCAACCAAGAACAGAATCTCTAGAACCCAGTTTTTGATAAGCTTAGGAATACAAGATAACGACTGTAGTAGGCAGAAAAGAAACCAAAAGTATTATGCAGGATGTCGATTTTTGAAGAGCAAAAAAACCACAAACAGAGGAAAAACATTAGTGAGCGATGAATTGCTTCGTCTAATCAGGCGAGCTACGAAACCAACGCTTCTGTCATTTTTATTAGAGGATCAATACTTGAAGGAGGAACCAACTGGGGAAACCATAAGCGCAGCATTGATATTCTGATCAGAGAGCCTGCAGCTTAATAAGAATCCAGCCTTCTGAAGATACCACAACATCATAGCCATGCCCTTCAAGCAATGAGGAAGGCTGGAATTTCCCAAGAAGCATCCAGGCCCTTCAAGCAATCTGGAATTCTATTCCTTTCCAGCCAAGACCTCATATGGAATATCACCACGTTTGGAAAGGGAATTCCTCAGGGCAATTCACCATAGACTCAGCATGGGAGTTGCTTCGAGACACCGGAACTGTAAATACCATTCACCATTTTGCTATGGTTCAAAGGTCATATCCCCCGCAAATCCTTCATCCTTTGGCTTGCTTCTCAGGAACGCCTTCGCACTATGGATAGACTGCACATTACAGGGAGCATAACAAACACAACATGCATTCTTTGTGGAATGGAGACTGAAAACCATGACCACCTGTTACTCCAATGTTCTTACTCCAGCACAGTTTGGGGAGCCGTGACCAGCAAGTCTGAAATGCAATGGCCTAACATCCCTTGCATCAGCTTCTCCAGTGGGCCTCCTCCAAATTTCAAACTCGTCATGAAATCACTCATCTGCTAGCTCGCCTCATCCTATCCACTACGGTGTATTTCCTATGGTATGAACAAAACAACCGCATCTTCTGCCAGCACTACCAGCCTCCTCAGTACCTAAGTGAGGACATCTTCCAACTGATCCGAACTCACCTGATGAACTTTGATCACAAGTGTACCATCCCAGCTTCTATCCGAGACTCCTGGGTCCTCCAAGAGCCTTAGCTTCCCGCCACTTCTTCCCCCGTAATTTAAACTAAAGGGTTGGCTTTTCTCAAGCAGTCAGCCCTCTTAGTGTAGCTCCCTTAATCTTTCTTTTTTAATTCCTTTTCCTTTGCTGTTTTCGTTTCCTTTTTCTTGTATCCCGGGGGTATGCCTCTCGTATTATGTCTTTTTTCTTCTATTTATACAATTAATCTTTTCCAAAAAAAGAATTGAGAAGCCAAAATGAAGAGTTCATGATAGTACCACGGTCTATTACATGGTTTAAGCATCCAATTAACCACATTAGCAGAGTCAGATTCTACAATAATGTTTCTTCCAAACATATCTTCTCTTGAAGAAGATAATTCAAGTGCTTTAACAATAGCAAGCAATTCAGCTTCATTAGAATCTTTGACTCCAACAGGTATAGAGAATAAACCCAACACCATTCCATCATGATCTCTTAGAATTCCATTGTGATTTGCCTTGCTGAAAAGACTTGAAAATATATGTTTGTGTCCAAAGTAAATGACACATCAAGATAATAAAAATAAACACCTTTACAGAGCTTGGTGAAGCTAGAATGTTAGAGATAGGCAAGCGAAGGCCTTAAAATAAAGCATGAGAGTAGGGACAACAGAAATGGATACAAGGCAGGAGCTCTTAAAGATGGCATGAAACACAGCTATGTTAAACAATGTGATTATGTGTCCATATTTGGTCCTGATTTTCAGCCTGAACCCGACTTTCTTTGGCTCACATACCATTTCTAGCTCACAACCCCGAAATCGATCGCTCTTGTTCTAGCTCGTTGGAAATTCTGTGATCTTGATTACTATAACTAATTTTGACATCCTTAATTAAGCTAATCAATGAGGTCTAGTATATAATTAAGTTGATCAAATTACTTTTCTGGGGCGTGGCTGGTTTTTTGCAGTCAATTCCAATGAATGCTTGATGTCAAGAATGCATGAGATGTCATTGGATTACCATTTCAATGCGGAGCAAGAAATGGGGTCTGCAACTTAGACGTCCTTCCTTCAACATTCTTAACAAAGCCATCAAATTCTAATGTCCAATGAATCTTAAATGCGAAATTGGATATATAATTGGTGCAGGTACCGCCGGCGCCTGGACAATTTCAGCAGAGAATGAAGCCGGAGGGTGGAAGAATCGAACATTAACGGTACTGGAGGA
>Ga0325402_1006442_pt1 | contig 11100 bp, 6 predicted proteins | sample PopdelMetagenome_22_FD_207212 | JGI IMG/M metagenome (GOLD analysis project Ga0325402, IMG submission 207212) | Populus deltoides microbial communities from Bellville, Georgia, United States - Xylem-PdKOR-R3 | ecosystem: Host-associated > Plants > Phyllosphere > Stem > Wood/Secondary xylem...
GAGCTATGTCAAATCCTTTCACTTAGCTATAAGGGCAAAACAATAAAGACTATTATGATAAATTAAGTTTTTGATTCAATAAAAAACAAATAATTTATAATTATACTGTTCAAGAGTTCACAAAAAGTTTAACATTTATCCTCAAGTTTTTATTTATTTATTTTTTTTCGAAAATAAAAAATATTCTCAAACAAATTTATATATTTATTTATTTTTCTACAATAAATAATTTATATATTGAACGCAAAAACAAATGTTTTAATTTCCCACGTTTGTTTGTTTGTTTATTTATTTATTTTGTTGTGGGTTTGAGCAGAAGGCTTTAAAGGGTTGAACGCCAGCCCATACATTAAGCCCGACTGAAAGATAAAACCCACTAATAAAACAGAAAACCCACTCGAGCAACATCTCCCTCTAGAAAGAACTCGGCGGGAAAACCCCCTTTTCCCCAAATTTCCCCATTTTATTTTTTAAAAAACAAGAAATCACTTCATCCCCAATTTCCACCACCATAAGCGGTGATGATAAAAGTTCTGAACGTGGCGGAGAAGCCTTCTGTGGCGAAATCGGTGGCGACGATACTCTCACGAAATCAGCTTCGAGTGAGAGACGGACGGTCCCGGTACAACAAGATATTCGAGTTCAACTACTCCATTAATGGCCAACAATGCCACATGCTTGTCACTTCCGTCACTGGTCATCTCATGGAAGTCGAATTCGAAGATAGATTCCGTAAATGGCATTCTTGTGACCCCGCCGATCTCTACACCGCTCCCGTCCGCAAATACGTCCCTGAGGTGCCTCTCCTACCCGCTCTATTTATATTCATATAGGAGTATTCTGCAAAGTTGCGCCTGCTGTGTTTTGATTTTTTTTTCTTGGGATAGGATAAGTTGGACATCAAAAGGACATTGGAGGAGGAAGCGAGGAGGTGTCACTGGCTTGTTTTGTGGTTAGATTGTGATAGAGAAGGAGAGAACATTGCATTTGAAGTGATGGAAGTTTGTAAAGGTGTAAATAGAAATCTTACAATAAGGAGGGCTCGGTTTTCGGCTCTAATTGAGAGGTTTTTTTTAAGGCCAAGTTTCTTTCTTTTTTCGTGACGAGTTGATGTCTTCTTGAGTTTGTGTTTGCTTATGTTTTGGTTTTACAAATGTAAGGGATATTCATGAAGCAGCCCAAAATCTTATTGCTCCTAATCAGTGGTTTTCAGATGCAGTGGACGCTAGGCAAGTGAGTGTCTTGAAAATCTTCCAGTTTTACTGTAGTTGCTATCAAGTTAGTTTCTATAATGCGGGCCATCTTGTGCTGTGAACTATTCATGTTTATGTATTAGATAAATTCTCTTTGCAGAGTCCTTTTCTGTAAAAAAGCTGGGAGTTAATGACTGGTGTATTTTTTCATATCTGTTCATACTCTGGATTCTTCTATTATGGGAAACAAGATTGATTTTCTTTTATTTGCAGGAAATTGATCTCCGAATAGGTGCTTCTTTCACTAGGTTTCAAACGATGTTGTTGAGGGATAGGTTTGTTATTGATTCTGCTCAAGATGATAGAAATCTTGTTCTAAGTTATGGGCCTTGTCAGGTATGTTGATAGTTGGTAGCTGACAAGTTTGCATATATCATTTATTTGTGCTTATGAATTGGTCATTGTTCCCCTCTATGAATGCAGTTCCCTACCCTTGGATTTGTTGTGGAACGTTACTGGGAGATACAATCACATGAGCCAGAAGAGTTTTGGACTATCAATTGTACTCATAGATCAGATGAAGGCCTTGCTTCTTTCAATTGGATGTAAGCTTTGGAGGCTCACTGCATTATGCATCATTTCCTTTTGAGTTCCTGAAATATATGGTTAAATCTTACAATATTTTAGTTTCACAGGCGTGGACATCTTTTTGATTATACCTCATCTGTTATACTTTATGAAATGTGTGTTGAGGAACCAACTGCAACAGTAAGTAACAGAAATTGCGTGCCTTGTTTAGTTTCAATTTTGAAGTGCAGTTCTTAGGAAGCTTAATTCCTTTTTACTAATTGCCAATCAGGTCACGAAGGTCCAGCAGCAGGAGAAGTTGAAGTATCCCCCATATCCTTTGAGTACGATTGAGCTTGAAAAACGTGCTTCACGGTACTTCCGGATGAGTTCTGAACAAACCATGAAGGTTAGCCTTTGGGAATTGGGATTTAATATCATCTTATGAAGAATACCTGCAATTCTGCATCTTGTTTATTGTTTTAGACTTCAGGGTCTGCTTTGTATAGTTTTTAGATTCCTTCTAAATTTTCTCAACTGGTTAAAGTTGCAAAGAACAAGAAACTGAACTAGATTATGCACATGAGCAATTGAGTGCATTCATGACAGATTATGCACTTCAATGCCCGAGTTAGTTCAGTGGTAGCTTAACCTTTTCAAAAGAAAGAATACAGTGCAGTTTGTCTGTTGTGTATTTCAAATTATAATACCACTGTCACCAGATTTGTTTCTCCAGTTTTAGTTATCAGAATCCATTACAAGTCTCAGATAATATATACATATATGTGTGTGTGTGTCTTTAATTATTAGGAGTCTCACTTTGTCTCCTTTTAATCATATACCATTTGAACCTATTTGTGTCTAATTGCATCAAAATAATTTTTTTTTAATCTTTCCAAAAATTCTGTAGCCAATAATTCGTTTTTTTCATTTTCTTTGGTTTATAGGTGGCAGAAGACTTGTACCAAGCTGGTTTCATTAGTTATCCTCGTACGGAGACTGACAGCTTTTCTTCCAGGACTGATTTGCATGTGGGTAACCTAGTTTTTCTTGTGTGTACACCTATTACTTGAACAAGTTCTCTTAAGCTTCTCATGTTGCAATTGGTTTATGAATTATGACTCAACCTGATGTAGACAATTGTACAAGAACATCAAGAGCATCCTGTATGGGGATCGTATGCACAAAGATTGTTAGATCCTGGAGCAGGACTTTGGAGGAACCCTAGTAATGGTGGACATGATGACAAGGCCCACCCACCCATCCACCCAACAAAATTTTCAGCTGGAGAATCCCGGTGGAGTCAAGATCACCATGTAGTCCATTTCTTGATACTTGTATCTACATGTGCTTGGCAATCTTTCTTTTCCTTCTGGTCCAATTTGGTGATTATGGCTTTGATCGAGTTCCTGAAATTTAGTTACTCTCATTTTCTCCAGAGATTGTATGAGCTGGTTGTTCGACATTTTCTGGCATGTGTCTCACAACCAGCTGTTGGGGCTGAAACTGTTGTTGAAATAGATATTGCTGGTGAACGCTTTTCTGCATCAGGGAGAGTGATATTAGCTGTGAGTAGTGTCATATCAAATCATAAGCACTCATTGTTTCGTTTCAATTAGTAATTTTGTTTTGCTATTGTAGATCATTTGCATATTTGCCATGGAATTAATGTCCCTTACGTAACAATAATGGCTATGGTGGTCACTATAATTTTACAATTCTATTGTTTTGGATTATTTTATTTTATTCTATGTACAGTTGTTTATCTTTTATTAGAAGCACTTGGAATTGATTTTCTTGGTAAATTCTTACTGTTAATATTTTTAAATGGATGCTGTATTTAGAGTTAAATATTGTCATCAAGGCATGCACTAGTATGGGCAGTGTAGTTTGACACTAAATTGGTACATTTTTTCAATTAATCAGGTAAAGCAGCACATATATGTTTACTTATGAAAATTATGTTATATAATCATTTGATGTATTAGTATACTAATTTTTAGTTAAATTACTTAAACTTTGTAATTTGTAGATGATGTTCAACTAGTCTTGTCACTTTTAGGTAGAATATTAAATCTTCATATTACAGACAATGTGCTAAAATTTGTGACGGCTGTGGCCATTGCATAGAACTGTTATGCTGCAAGTGTGAAAGCGATTTGAAACCTGACTCTTACTATGATTCACATTGTTGTGTCCTGCTATTGGAGTTCTCAAAGACATTTTCTAAAATCACGACTCAATTCTAGAAATTAGGATCTGGTAAACTAAAAGTAGCTGTCGAATTCCTGTGATACCCCCCCCCTGTATAAACACCAGATATCAATGGGGCATGTTGCTAATCAACCATATAATTTTTAACAATGAAATGACTTGCTTTCATGGCTTAGTCAAGTAGCCTGCTACTATAGACATAATTAATAAACGTGTTCGTGAGTATTTCAAAAAAATTATGATAGTGCTACCTTTAGTTTTTTTGCAATTGTTTTATATGGGATCTAACAATATCTTGTATGGCCAGAAAAATTACTTGGATGTTTATCGCTTTGAATCATGGGGTGATTCAATGATTCCAACCTATGTCCAGGGACAACAGGTTTGGCGTTACCTTTCTGATTTGTAGGCTGTGTTTCTTGCTGTTTTTGTGAGTATTTGATATGCCATGTATCTGTTTTCAGAAGTCTGATGGAATGAAGTTATAATTTTTATGATATGCTATCAACGAGATGGATTTTCCAGCCAGCTTTTAAACATCACTAATTTGCCAAGCAAACTTGTGCTTGATTTCTGTCCAAGATAGCATGCCTCATTCACCACTTCCATGATTTATCTCATCATTTAGAAGATTAGAAATTTTTTTGGTAAATTGAGATAGAAAGCAACTGCTCACCTTCCGTGCCTGGCATTCTATGTCATACAAGTTATTCCGAATGCTTAATAACCATGCCAGCCTCAGTTGATGCTATCTCAACATTCAGATAATAGTTTGATGTAAATCTTGCCTGATAGAGAGTTAACCACTGCATTAGCATTAGAAAGATGGAAAGTTTGAATAAAAGGTATTGTAAGTATGCTTTTTTTAGTATAAATGTCATTTCCTCTCATTAAAAACAGTTCTACAAAACAAATGGACATGTTTGGTTTGTTGTTGTCCTAGGGGTCTTCTCTGTTTCTCTTTCTTTGGTTTTTTCCTTTTTGGTGCTTACAAGGGCATAAAGCCCACAAAACAGGAAACTAATTTTGTGTTGAGTTGTTGGTCATTTTTTCAAGGCCTAAACTGAAAAATGACAGAGTTTGATGGTCGAAGATTTGGAGTTAGGATTTACTTTCTTTTATAAAACTCTTTTATATTTTAAACTACAGATAATTATACTATAGTTTTGGACAATGTTGCAGTTCATTCCGGCAACATTGACTTTGGACTCTGGAGTCACTAGACCGCCGCCTCTCTTAAGTGAAGCGGATTTGTTAAGTTGTATGGACAAGGTGAGAAGACTGGAATTCCAATTACTTTTGTTCTGGCTTTGTACTCTCTATGCTAGTTCATTATTTTCCCATAATTGTATAATTTTAAAATTGCGTCTTCTCCCTCTGCTTGTTTTTGTAAGGCCGGGATTGGTACAGATGCAACAATGCACGATCACATTAAAAAGCTGCTTGATCGATCCTACGTCACAAAGGATGCAAACACTCGCTTCTCACCTACTAATCTTGTAACTTTACTTAAATCTCTTAATGCAATATCTTTGTTGCTCTTATGCTTGATCTTCTTGTCCTTGTGGTTACTTGTATGAGGTTCCTATTTCATGTGCTGGTACATATGAAAAGGCACAACTTTTTAGGATATGAGTGAAGATAGGCTGAATGTTTGCAAGTGTACTTAAACTTTACAGTACCGCCTTTTTAGACATTAATGGGTGTAAATTTTAGTCTTACTTTTGAAAGTGTTTGATTGGTCTACTAAATTATTATGGAAGTATTCCCTGCTAATAGGTTCAACCATGCAATTTTTGTCACTGTTCTTGTGTCTCGGTCAGGTTGGAAACCTGAGATATTTGTAATACGTTGTATGAGTTTATATTTTAAGATATTTGACTAAATGCAATGTCAATAGTTTTGGATTGCTAATTGCATCACTGCATTCTTTCATAAAAAAGTTGTATTTCTACGAATTTGAGAGTTCCAGATGTTGGCTTTAGAATTTTAAACTTCTTAGCATCAAGAAAAAAATACAAAAAGATGCTTGGTTGTTGATCTGGCAAGGTTAGTTTTCTATAGTTGACTAAACTCCTTATTTTTGCTTTACATAAGAGGTTTGTTTTAGTCATTCAACAGGATTTTGATACCATATATTGATTTTGATGTTTCTGTCTCAGTGTTTTTCATATGTTCTAGCACTGTTATAATGAGGCATCTAAAGAAGAGAGTTAACAGCAATTAATTAAAGTGATGAACAATTCAACTAAAATAAGCCTCAGTGCAAAACTAGTTGGGGTCATGTCAGTGATGGCAGTTGGTTAGATTATATGCTACAGTTGTCACTCAGGTCTTTTAGCTGTATTTGAAGTTATCTTTTTCCGTGTTGAGTTTGTTGAAAACCTCTGCCATGTAAGTTCATTTCTATCTAAAAGATTTTGTTTTCTGTTTTCATGGCTTGATTTTCCTGCCGAATCTTCTTATTTTACTATTGATGACAAATTATGATCTTTGGTTCGAGCCTTCATGCAAATCTTTAATCTTTGAAGTGCTTATTAGTCTGTTCATTACTACAATATAAGAGAAGCCAGTTTAGGTACTTAGTGATGGAAGGAGGATAAAATGATGGCATGATTATTTCCTTTAAATTGTTAACTGTTTCTTTACTAATTATGACTTCAATGCATTTCAGGGCGAGGCACTTGTTATGGGATATGATGACATGGGGTAAGTAGTTCCCCATTATCAGCTGCCAAAGATACTGTTAGATATCTGAATGTTTATTTTAATGTTGGCCTGTGATGGAGAATGGACTCTGTTCTGTATTCAATTGATTATTTCGGAGTTGTAAATTAATTGTTCTTGTGAGGTTACATGGGGGTATCCACTTGCTGCAGAGAGATTAATGTGATATAATTTGTGTTTGTTAGAATACCTGGTTAAGCTGTTATTCTTGTTGTTGATCCTGCCTGAAGTGGCAGATCCTGGAAGGATTGAGATGGATTGGTTATGGCTCTAACTTTCAATAATTCAACCTTTTCTCCCCATTTTTGCATCAGTAGTCACAATCTAGATTTGAATCCCTGCATTTGTGTGATTATGCCTGATAACCCACTAATATTCTTTTGTTATAATACTCTGGATATCAATATTGATCATATATCATGATTTTTCTAAGCCACCTCATTAAATCTTTCTGTAAATACATAATCTACACACACAAACTTGCAATATGATGTCCATGTAGCATACAGGTATGCCTGTTGCTACAGCTTCCTAAATGGGAACTGATATTCAAGAATACATCATCGGATAGACATTATAACAGTGTATTCATGGTCAGTTAAAATATCCATGGTTTAACTAGTTTAGATGGTTGACTGTGACTTTGGTGGCAAAACTGGTTTCAAGCTATGAAAAAATCGAAAGCAACATTTTCCAGGTACTACTGAAAGTGCATCAGATATAAATTAATGATTAACTAACAACAGCAATGAAACAATATTAACGACACTTTCTGACAGACATGTCAAAATCAGCTGTTGGATGTCTTTGCGGCCATGATAGTGCATGAATATGTGCATGTATGTGTGCAGGGGGATTAGGGAGGGGCTGTATGTGGTGCACTGTTGTTGTGTGAGTAAATATAGAGTTAGGAGCGATGCAGAATGAGGATTCTTAAGAAAGCAAGAAGTTGTAAAGATTCACAAAAAAATTGAGATGCAAATTTTGAAGCATGCCATCCTGATGATGTTCCATGCTCTGTTAAATAGATATGCTGGTCTGGTGCTGTTATTTTGCTTATGTGCTTAGTTACACTGCTAAATTCAACACTTATTTTGTTGTTTGAGTACTTCCCTTTCTATTTCTTTTTTCCACAGGAAAAATCCTTTTAGCCTAAGTGAGAAGATAAATTTTTCCTTTCAGGTATGAACTTTGGAAACCCAATCTGAGATCACTGATGGAGTGCGATATGAAAGAAGTCAGCGTGGGCAATAAAAGTAAAGCTGAAGTTTTGGCAACTTGCTTGCAGCAGATGAAAGCTTGTTTCTTAGATGTACGTTAGAATTCACAGAACATAAGCTCCATGACTATTTGGTTGGGAGGCCATGTTATAGTTGTCTTTTCCTCAAGAAATTGTGACTATTGTTCATAATCCTATGTTAAGTTCCTTTCTATATTAGCATGGTGATTCACTGTTGCAGTTTGTAGATAGTTATATGCTTGACCTGATGGAAAAACTATTTACTAAATGAAGGCTAGTATGAAATGCTTGCATGCAACAAACAGGTTGGATTTATAAAGGGGATCATTGGTCGAGAACAGTTCTAATGCATTATCTAGCATATGTTGTTTTTGTTGAGGTTTACAAGTGTTTGGCCCGTTCTTTTTTGATAATTTTCATTCCTCAAACACTTGAGCTTGTTTCTGAAAAAGGTTACTCAAATTACCCTGTACAATATATACAGCAAATGCCACTTCTCTCAATTCATAACTGAACTGGAAACTTTTGCAGGCAAAGGTAAACAGAGTAAAACTCTTGGAAGCCATGGCAATTTTCTTTAACAGGTGGGTTCTTTCACCTGCTTGTAGTATTACAGATGATTTGTTTCTATACCATTAAGCATATCTTTTTCTTTTATTCAGATCTGATAGATCAAATGGAGATGACAGTAGTGCATTGGGGGAAAATGTTCGGCCATGTGGACTTTGCCAGGAAGCAAATATGGTGCTTAAGAAAAACCGGGTAATGATGGTTATTTTGTGAATTTCTTGGTATATATGATCAAAACTTCTTTCCACTTATGCTTTCCTGTATTTGATATTTATGAAGATCAGTTTCTGAGTTAACCTTCACTTTTAGTCGGTAGAGGTAATTAAGTATTTAGTTCCATTACTTCTGTTTATGGTATTCTAGAAACACATTTAAGCAAGTCATTGTTTCTCACAAAACTAGCATTTCCCCTCCGAACAGGATGGCAATTTCATGGTTGGATGCTCGGGTTTTCCACAGGTCAGTGCACTTGTGCTCAAAACCTGTAATTCATTGTAAATAACTATTTTTGAAGGCGCATCAAAGTAAACTCCCTAATTACTGATGAAAAGAAACCAAAGGCTGTTTGTTCCACTTCTTTTAGTGGTGCATAACTTGTAATTGCCACAATCCTCTCTGTTCTACTCCAAATCATGGCCGACAGGAATGTGCTCTATGCTTGTGTGGATGTGTTTTTTATCTTATACAGTACAATGAAAGATTATCTCTCTTTTTCTGTGTTGATAACTAAACTCACAATTGTTTAACTTTTAATTTATAATACCGATTCATGATTGTTGTATGTTGGAGGATTATTTCTGCCATAATATTTAAAAGATCTGTTTGTTTCATCTTCAGTGCAGGAATGCTGTATGGCTCCCTGGACCTGTTTTAGAAGCCACCATAACCAACAATATTTGCAACTCTTGCACTCCAGGTTTCTACAGCTAATTGCAACATGTCACTGCAATATTGGTAGCTAAGACTAGTTTTGCATGCAAGTTTACGTTGAGTTAAATTTGTGCTTGTTCACCAAAAGACAAATTCAGCTACTCACCCTATCTTAAGCATGCACTATAAATTGCTGTGATGCAAACAATCCCAAAATCTCCATCCAAAGTAAAAAATGTCATGGACTTTGGCAAACCCTAATTGAGCTTCATTATTTGATGTTTATAAAGAAATACTGACGTTGTTCTATGTAATATATCCTTTGGCTTTTTTGATTGCTCTGAATCTGAAACTAAGACATTCTGTACAGTCTATTTCCTTCATCATAGCATTTCACCTTTTCTGAGTGTTCATGTGGCATAAGCTATCTCATGCATTACATGGGTTTCTACAGCAAGTTATTGCTGATATGATGTTTTCTTTCTTGAGTTCTTACTTATTCATTATTGATGCACCTTTTTAAGGTCCTGTTTACTTGATCCAATTTAAGTTCCGCCAGCTTGAAATACCGCCAGGCTTCAATGTCAACCATTTAGGTAAGTGCAACCCTATGGTATTGTAGGGATTGTTTGTTTTGATTTTTCTTAAACTATGATGTACATGCTTTGGGTTATATATACATAAATCAGATTGTTTTGTTTGGATTTGATATTTGGTAAACTTTTGATAAATAAGGAGATTCTTTAGGAATGTGATCTGTGTTGCATCATGTTTTATTTGAAGTTTGAATTTATCTGGTAAAAATTTGGATGGTCAAATTTGCTTCAATTTTGCTTTTGAACAAGTGTTTCCCACTCTTTTAGATGCAGAAGAAAGTGAAGAGCTTGCCTTTCACCAATGATTTGGTGAAAGAGATTTACTTAGATCCCTAACAAGTGTTTCACACTCTTTTAGATGCAGAAGAAAGTGAAGAACTTGACTTTCACCAATGATTTGGTGAAAGAGACAGGCTTAGGTTTATATGGAGATCTATTTGGGTCTATTAAGGACTAATAGACGTAGCTGGGCCCATATCTAAAATTTATTCTTGTAATATGACATTTTTATAGTTGTCTGACCCACTATCAGATTGTGCTTTTGCATGGTCATCTTTTCTATTTGAGGCATAGTTTGAGGCACAGTGCTACTGGTTAATTAGTTGAGGGGCAGGAAGTGCAAACTGGAAAGGCCTGAGAGAACAAAACTTCGTAGTATTAGTTAAGATACAATTTTTTCTGCAATAAAACAGGCCCTGGCACAAGGAGTCACCTCCTTTCATTGACAGTCATTTGAAGAAGCATTAGTTTTTCTGCAACCTGATATTTCAGCCTTGATATTTGAAGGAACGGAAATATGAGATGCACCAACATAACTGTTTCAATCACCTATTCGTAGTATTAGTTAAGATATGATTTTTTCTGCAATAAAACAAGGCCCTGGCACAAGGATTCACCTCCTTTCATTGACAGTCATTTGAAGAAGCATTAGTTTTTCTGCCACGTGATATTTCAACCTTGATATTTGAAGGAATGAAAATATGAGATGCACCAACATAACTGTGCCAATCACCTATTCTTGATTGAAAGACATTTCACTACATGGAAGTTGATAGGTTATTTCAAATCCATCCTTGTGTTGAAGGAGAGTGTTTATGCAAAATCCATTTGCGCTCTTAACTCA
>Ga0325402_1006447_pt1 | contig 11098 bp, 5 predicted proteins | sample PopdelMetagenome_22_FD_207212 | JGI IMG/M metagenome (GOLD analysis project Ga0325402, IMG submission 207212) | Populus deltoides microbial communities from Bellville, Georgia, United States - Xylem-PdKOR-R3 | ecosystem: Host-associated > Plants > Phyllosphere > Stem > Wood/Secondary xylem...
AAAAAAATCAGTTTAACCCACGGCATAGCACGTGGCAATGTACTGTTCTACAAACCAAAAGTAATCGATGCTTTTGTTGTTTCAGACAAGACATAACACATGTATCTCCCCAGTGGGGTTAGTGAATCCTTATCCAAAGGTAAGTTAACATCTCAATCCTATTCGTTGTCCATTTAATAACAGATAAAACTGCAAAAATTGGGCCTTCATACCGAATAGTTGCTGGCAAATGGTATTGGGCTTATTACATTTTATTTTGAGAGACCCAGGTGATCTAGCAGTGCCTCCTTCAAGGAAGTTCGAGCGAGTAGAGGAATTGCTGGAAAGCATACCTCCTAGCACTGGCCAGAGTGCAAGGAACTCTCCGATAATCAATTTGTTCACAACAGCTTGGATAGACTAGTTTTCTTGAGGCATTAACTAACATAAGATAGCTGCATATATCTTTGTACGCGATAGAACTTTGTACACGCCATCCACACGGACCGTTATTAACGGGTAACAGTGCTACGTCTGGTTCATGGGCTTCGCAGGTCCTCGAGAAACAATAGCTGAATGTTGGTCCTCGATCGACAGATTTACAGTTTCACCTGAGACGGAAATGGAGCGTGGACATGATATTCTAAATGTTTGAGATGGCACTTGAATAGAACATAGAACTAACCATTCCAGAATTCCATACATAGCGATCAAACATAGCAGAATTTTGTCAATAACATCTGGTCGTCACTTTGAAAACAAGTAGATATCAATGTCGGCTTAATATGAATTTTGGGAACTTTAAACTCTCCAAGATTGCATTTGGAGAGCCAGAGCCACAGCTATGAGACCATGTTCCTTCTGAAATGATCACAGTAAACTAGCCAGATTGCCAATTACGCTATCTTGATAATTATTTAAAAATGGTCAAGCACTCACCGAATCACGAATTTGAGAATTTAGAACATCTCGAGATATCTTCGAGCCTGAGCCTCTCAAGTTTGGAAACATGCTTCCAAGAACTATATGCCCCAGCTTAAGTCATTAGCCTTTCAGAGTAAATCTTCCATGTATATCTACAGTATCAGGAGATCTAAGTGAGCCTCAGAAAGCACAATATAAATGGTTTCATGACATTTACAGATTGAGATACCGACCTTTCATAAATCCGTTGAAGCCCAGCATCGGTTCCTCCTTACACTTTTCAAAGAAATATGCCATAAGGGCAACAGCCTGGTCAGGATAATATGGATCAATATGGAATCCTGATAGACCATGCTCAATAATCTCTGCAGGACCACCGTGGCAACCGCAAATGTTGGGAGACCGCAAGTCATAGCCTCCACTACAGTGAGTCCAAAGGCTTCATAAAAAGCAGGCTAAAATAGAGATAGCAGGGGAAGGGGGTTGTGAAGTTAATTATGGTTCCTGTGAAAATCTTTGACATGATGAGAAACCACAGTAGCACCTTATACCTGCACAAAGGCTCCCTTGGTGTCTGCTATGTAGCAATAGAGCTCACCATTGCGTGCTCGATTCGTATGGGCTGTTATCCAGTGAAATTGTCTATCCAACTTGTATTTCTTCGTAAGTGCATGCATCCTCTCAATCTCCTGAATTTGTTCCCTGTCTTTGGACTTCTTAACAACAATATAATCAGCTACTATGTCAAGGTTTACCTGCTCCCTCAGTTTAGTATTCTTACCATAGCACTCTACCGACCCTGTCATGTTCTTGCCTCGGTCCAGCCTTGCCATGGAAAACATTTTGGGCTTTGACCAATCGGTCAGTGCACCACTGCAGTAAAATAAATGAACAATCAGTTTCATAAACAAGCGACCCTAATCCTGATCTCCACATTCTAAATTTCCAGTTATATCCTTGAATATTGATCTCGTTGAGAAACACAGGAAAATACTCATATCCACTTATCAGTCTGCTCAGGATCAGGTAACATCTTTTCTATCGAACCGTGTACGGTTGCGAGTCGATCTTTCCTGCTTGTCAGAGCATGGGAGGTATATGGCCATATCAGCCCCCAGGAGAGACAATATTGAACTTCGGATAAAATACATCAATGGCATGAACAACCCGATATAGCCCTGGAAGGGTGAAAGCAGTGTGGCTCTCATACTGACCAACAATGGTTTTCCTGAAGCAACCAGAATCCGAGTGAAGTAGTTGTTGAACAATGAATGTTGGATAGATCCCTCTTTTGAAATTCAGCAACAACACATGTACATATCTTATCCCAGATTCTTAGTTCTTCCCTCCAACTATCATTGGGTTTGCCGTGGCTAAATAATGGAAGCATTGGTCTAAATGATCCTCCTATACTGGATTTTGCACAAAGTATATTCTAAAAATGCACGGTCTTCCACATGAACTGTTCAGTTCAGATAAAGAACAGATGGGCTTTTCCCTCCAGGAAGCCTTCAAACACGCACCGACAGAAGTACTTATGCCCCTCTATAGAGTAAAGATAGATACGAATATATATTTGCAGTATCACATAGAGTGGCAACCGAAAGCAAAGCGGAACAATGCAAATCTCTTATATTTTCCAGCTTGAGCGAGCATTGCAATTTATATCATCTAGGGAAGGGACCTCCGACCAAGGAAACCTCAGACAGAAATGCATTTCAGCCTAATTTTCAGTCAATGCCACCAATACCTTATGTTTCTACCGTGCCAAACCAAGGGCGCCAGGCTCTTTTCCTAAGTCCTAATTTACAACACATTTTCTATCTGTAAGCTTTTCATAAGAACCACCAACTGCTCCAACTATTGACTTTAGAGCTAAGGAAACCTATAAGGTCAAGATAACAGAAGATCTTGATTCTGAAAAGTTATCTGTGATAGAATAATAACTTTGTGTTATAGAAGGTGTATATTTTTATGACTAAAGGGCGTTGAAATGTGTCCCATGCCTTGTCATAATGCCAAAGAAATTCAAGGGGTTGAATTTTATAAAGTATATATAGTTGCATAAAATATCTGGCACACAATACCTGGTTACGTGCCTATGGGGGTCTATTGTAGCAAAATAACAGAGGTAATCCATGATGAAAAAATTCTGATTCACTTCTTTTATAATAGCTTAAGCGGTGTATCATTGAGTTGATATATGTGTCTAGGTAATACCAAGATTTGAAGGTGTTTATTGCAGTAAAATAGCAAGAGGTGGTCCATAATAAGAAAGTTTTGATTCTAACTAATTCAAATAACATGAATAAAATAAATGCAATGACAATTAATAAATAGAAAAAAATGACAGCGTAAAAAGGCTAAAAAAATCCAACTCAAGCCTAACCGGGTTAATTTGCTAAATTGTGATCTAGTCATGATAGTGAGGTAATCTAATCGAAAGCAAACCGAATAAAATTATAAAACTTAATTATTAAACACCTTAATGTTGAAGGACAAAACTGGAAAAAAAAAACTATTTAAAAAAAAGCAAGAAAAAAATATTTGATTCAACCTGGGTTACCCGTTAACCCTACGATCATGAACATAAGATTGAGATAACCTTATATAAAGGAGATTGAAAAAAAATAAAAATCAATTCTCGATAAATCAAATGTTGATGGAAGGAATTGAGAATGAGAACTAAATTTGATATAAAAATAATTTGAAATCAAATATTGAAGAAATGAATTAAAAACAAGTAGGAAAATAATTACAAATAAACAAACAATAATAAAAAGAATAAGGATCGAATTTGATATAAAAATTAAATGAAACGAGATGATGAGTGGCATAATTAAAGAAAAGATAAATAGAAAAGGATAAACAAACAAAACAATAAGCAATCAAAAGAACAAGGACAAAATTAAAAACAAAAAATAAATTAAATGACAACTTTATATTTTGGCAAGGGGAAGAGAGAAAAAAGATGAGAGGAAAAGAAAAAAGTTTATTGGAGCCCAACCATCATGTTGTCATCAGCACAAACAACACCAATGAAAAAAAGACGGCGATGCACTTCCAATGTTGCCCCAGAAGGCTACGTTTCATGGTGCCCACACGTTGCATGTGCCCCATATGTGCCATTAGTATTTTTTTAATAATATTTATATTATTCAAAAGATCAAATTGCCCCTTGTCAACTTGTTAATTAAAAAAAACTAATATGAAAAGATGAAAAAAACCCATTTTTGTAAGTTTAACAATTTTTACATGTAAGAGTAATATAGTTTTTATACCATGCTTTTAAAATGTATAAAAAAACCAAATTACTCTGTGTAAAATTTTGAAATATTTTGCTTGTGATGACAATATAGTTATTATACTATGCATTTAAGAAGAAAAAAAAAACAAATTGTCTCCAATTAATAATGTAATATCAAATGAATTTTTTTTTGAAAATATCATTCTATCCCTAACAACAAGACCTTTAAATTTTTCATTAAATGGGGAAGACTTCATGTTTTTTTTCCCTGATCTCTTAACTTTTTCCCTCTCTTCAATTTGATATTTCCACATTTCATTTATTTAGTATTTGACTTGGTAATTTATTTTGGTTGTCTAACTATGAGGTTCCCGCAATGTCAAGGGAAAATTCTTGCTCTCGGTTAATCCTCGACTTGGCAAAACTATGTTAATGTAAAACAATTAAGGCTTTAAGTGACTAAAATTGAACCTAAAATAAATATGGTGGGCTAGGGTAGATGAGTAGGAAACTTTGTGGTGCATGTGATGAATGCAACATCATGTGGAAGCAATCCGTCACATTTTAACAGCACATGCGACTTGCTACGATGTCAAAACACCGACTTTCTTGGTGGCATTGGAAGTATTATAGTGGAAGCTGTCAGGTGGTGCAACGTGTGTCTAATTTGGTGGCATGTAGAGACACTTTTTTCTTTTATTTCTTTCCTCTCCTCTCCATGTTCTTTCTACTCTCTTCGGGATTCATGTCGATATGCCAAAAAGATAAAAATGTCATGCCATTTTATTTGTGTTTAAAATTTGGTCGTAATTCTCTTGATTGATTTTTTTATTTAAGTCATTTGTAAAAAAAAATTAATTTCATCTTTTGATATTGAGTTGGTTTAGAATTGAGTTTCATGATTTTTTATGAAGTTATCCCGATCTCATTACCTGAAATATTTATTTCAAAGATTAATTTAAATTGCCACTAGTTTTTTTTTCTTATATTCTTTTTTCAATTCAATCCTTAAACACTAGATTTATTGGATATTGAGCTTCATGATTTTCTTTATTTTTCTTTATGTGAGGTTATCTCGGTATCATAATCTACATCGCATGTTTAATGAGTTAGCCTAGATTGACCAGGTTTTGTTTTTGTATTTTTTTTAAAAATTATATATTTTTCAATTTTTTTAGTATTAAATTAATTTGATAATTGAATTTGATAATTTTTTTTTAATTTATCTTTTATTAGGTTATTCCTTTCAACTTGAGTTTTATTCTTGTTTAAAAATTGTTAACTTCGCTTAAACATCTTTTTTATATGTTAAAAAACTCACCCTAGCACGCAACGAAATGCTTTCCACTTATATCTAGTAAATATACATCAACGATCATTGTTGGAATTCTGCCTGCAAAAACTCATTCTAATACTCGATTAGACTCCTTAATTATTGGACAAACACTTTGCTTGATATGATTTATAAAAATGATAATTCAATCTTCATTTTTTCATATATATAATTTACATTTCCTTGAGTCAATGGGGATGGCAAGAAGTTGATGGCGGTTTCATACACAGAGTTCTGATCAAGAACCATTGACGCAGGATGTAACATGCCAAACGGATAAAAAGCCATTCAGGTTTGACTTGTACAAAGAAAATAGATATTCCATGATCAACAGGCACAGAAAATATTAGTAGACGCTCTCTGTAGACAATGGTATATTCTCAATATAATAGCCAAAAGAAGAGGAAGAGAAGTTGGTTAGCTGCGTAAGAATCTTCTAATTTTATTCTTCGATTCTCCAAATGCAGTCAATTAAGGACTTTGTTTTGTTGAATTCACTAATTGTTCCGGTAGAAACATAATCTAAACACACTAGGCACCCACTGAGGCTGCTGATCAGCTAATTATAAACTAATTCGCCACCTTTTACTAATCTATTCCTCTTAACTTATCTGAAATCTCTGCACTTTGCAATATCATAAGACAGGAACCTTAGCAGTACTGCTAAAAAGAAAAAAGAATCCTTGACAATAATGACAGAAGATCCATTGCACAGGGCCAGGTGTACTCCCACTTAGAGTTTTTAACCATTTGTCTCCAAATTAATCCAACTTCTGCAAGAATCCTCTTATAACGTGGTGCTTAACACTGAGTTCACGCTAGCAAGGCACAATAAATCTCCTGATCTTTATTGAATGATTCTGTCTTACCTAATCACTGACGCCATAATTCTCCAAGCACAGCCAGTCCTTCCAAGCTATCTGTAGACGTGTTTATTAGTTAACGAGCTGCTAATGGAGCCTGCATTTTGCCCTTGCCCCCGCTCCCTCTCTTTAAGAAAAAGGGTGGCACTTATGAGTAGTGCTCTTGCCATTTTCACTGTGATAATGATGAGCTTGTACAACGTATATTATATATGATTTTTTCCCTCTCTTTAAGAAAGTTTTATTCTTATTTCCCAGCAACAGAACAACGAAAACCAAACAGCGATCGGTCCGGAAAGAGAGAGAGGGAGAGAGGAGAATGATCTACCCCATCTCCTAACTAACGTGTCTTTCGACTTGAATGCAGCAGGAAAAACCAGCTATTTAAACAGAAAGAATAAATCTCAAGACACTTGTCCAAAGCATTGACCAATCTCGTCCTTGTCGACGGAAGTCACAGTGCACTGAATAAATTAAGGCCACTAAAACCCATAAAACATTTAACCTTGGAAAGGAAAAATATCAATATGTTATAATTGATGTAAGAAAAGAAATTTGATGTAAAAATGTATTTTAAAATTCTAGAAAAAAAAGAGAGAGCTGCCGAGATATTTTTTTTAGGGGGGTTGTGTACGGCATGCTTGACAGGCGTTTACGGCGTGAATCTCCGAATCTTACCCCGCTGCCCGTCCTTTAAAATTAAAGTCCAGAAAGGAAGAATTCCACCTAGAAATTACCGAGACAAATTTAATTTACATTTGCATAAGCAAAAGAAAAGTATATATCTTTTATGGAACGGCATTCATTTTGTGTGGCCTTCCTCTGGCTAAACGAGACAACTGTCACAGTCTCTCTCTCTCCCTCTCTAGATTATCTCTTCACCTCCTTCCTTCAAAATCCATCTCTTATTTTTTTCCCTGTCCAAAATTCAAAACTTTCGCTTTTACATGAACCACCGCTACGCTTGCCAGATTCTCTTACCTTAACAAGACAGCAGAGATTTAAACCCCTTAAAGACTCCTTGCTCTATAAAATCAAACGCCAGCGCTCTCCCTCCCTCCCTCCCTCTCTCTGGTAATCTCGAACCAATCAAGTGCCGATTGAGGCGCGGAGTGTGTTTGCCTGTAAACGCTTAGAACATTTAATCCAATGAGATTGGTGCTTCTCTCCGATGCTTCTCTATAGAAATGGCCTCTGCTTCTTCGTTGTCAGGTTTTTTCGCTTCTCTTTTTACCACTGAATCTTGATTTCTCTATTGAATTACTACTCAACTTAGCATCTCAATCAATTCTAGTATTTTAATCTTTCTTTTTTCTTCCGGGTAATTGGATTAGGAGAATCCTGTCCTCACTTGATTTAGGATTTTTGGGATTTTGTTTTTTAAGAATTGTGTGGTTGTTAATTTTGCAGTTCCAGTGGAATGCTTGAATATATGTAAGTTATTATCGAAGGGGGATGGAAGTGGGAGATATGAGTGTAGTGTGCTTTCTTGCGCGTGGAAAGCTCCTAGAGTTTTGACTGGGTTTCTGGCCAGCACTGCCCATCCTTCTCCGCAGTGTTCGTCATTCTTGTGTGGCCGAAATGGAAGAAGGAAGCAGTTTAAGTCTGTAAGTTCCTTCCTTCACCTGCCTTCTAAAATTATTTCGAATTTATTGCTAGCTTAGCCCATTATCCCCCATACTTCTTCATAGTTTTATTTGGAAGCTATACCTAAAGCCTTGCGATTGTAAAGGAAATGAAAAGAAGATACGCAGTTAATTCTTCGGATTTTGATACCTAGGAGGCAAACGAAATGATCGGGATCTTTCATTTTGATAGCAGTGGTAAAATGAAATCTTAAGTAGCTATATAGTTTACTCTGAATCTGAAACATAAAATATGGTTAGTTTTTGAATCTACTTTTCTTATGAGTCATTCGCCCTTGAAAGTGTGTGAGATCGGTGAGCCCATCCTATCAAGTCAGTAGAAGATTCAAATGCAGCTTCTTTGTTTAGCTGCTGCTAATTTTGGTGAGTCCGAGTTCATTATTGTTCCAATGGCCAATTTTTAGAATAAAATCTTGGATGAAAATATTCCATTTCAGTGTAGCCATATTTTTTCCAGACAAGGTCAGTTGTTAAGCATCCACCTTTCTATATTCCAGTTAGGCATTATGAAAAATCGCCTAAGAGCCAATCAGAGCATCTATGACTGCAGTGCTAGAAATACCATCATTTTCATATATTAGAGCGCCAAATTCTCCCTATCAAGCTCCAAGTGAACATGTGAAATTCATGTTGTTTATAAAACCAAAGGCAATCCTAATGCAACTGCCCATCAGTCTGTGGTTAGCATATTACAATAGTGCTACAACTCTGTTGTCTTATTACCAAAATTTGCTTGGCAAACAATATTTTCATGATTATAATATCTGTGCCTTTTCTATGCTACATTGCCAGAGATGCAAAGCCTTTGATACCGGAGGTTGTTATTCCAGTGAAGATTCTGACTTTGCACTTCTTGGGAGATTTTTTAAATCCAGATTGCATCATGTAGCTGGTAAAAAATGGCAATTGTCTTCTTCATCATCCATTTCTGCAGATACCTTCAATGAAGTTTCACCTGAGAGATTGTGGGAGGTAAAATTGCACTATTGTTTCCTATGGTGTCTCTATAAACTTCTTGAAAGCGAGGTTCTTTCTGGTATGGTTTGGCTTAGCTTACTTTGTGTAATTGCCTCAGGATCTTAAGCCTACTGTTTCATACCTTTCACCAAAAGAATTGGAATTGGTCCATAAAGCTCTTAAGGTACTCTTGCTCTTGTATAATCTTCATGGACATGTTCTTGCATATTGACACAGGTGAAGTATTTGTGAACATAATGTTTTGGTGGTACAGCTGGCCTTTGAGGCTCATGACGGTCAGAAAAGACGCAGTGGAGAGCCCTTCATTATTCATCCTGTTGAAGTTGCACGTATTCTAGGAGAACTTGTGAGTTTCCTTTAATTTATAATGTATGCCCATTTCTTGACATTGACTTTTAACTTGCTCACTTGCCTGTTTATTAGGAACTGGATTGGGAGTCAATTGCTGCTGGATTACTGCATGATACTGTCGAGGATACGAATGTTGTTACTTTTGAAAGAATTGAGGAGGAATTTGGTCCTATTGTGCGCCACATTGTAGAAGGAGAAACTAAGGTGCTTTCTTTACATTGGTACATCTATGAACTAAGCAGCTGAAATTGTATCTTATATATTTTGTTTGAACACACAGCACATATTGATTCTAAGTTTCTTCCATTGGCTTAGGTATCCAAACTGGGAAAATTAAAGTGTAAGAATGAAAATGAATCGGTGCAAGATGTAAAAGCTGATGACCTGCGGCAGATGTTTTTGGCTATGACAGAGGAGGTGGTTCATTGCTTATAGATTTTTTTTTTCCATGCATAATCTTATCCATTGTTTAAGCCATTTTACAATTAAACTGCTGCCTTTTCAGGTCCGTGTTATCATTGTCAAATTAGCTGACAGATTGCATAATATGCGAACTCTTTCGCACATGCCAATGCATAAGCAGGTAGTGTGTTGAGATTTTAGATTTAGTTGGCTATTGACCTCAGTTATATTTAACATCACTATTTTGTCTGCAGTCCAGCATTGCAATGGAAACACTTCAGGTCTTTGCTCCTCTTGCAAAATTGTTGGGAATGTATCAAATCAAGGTATATCTATACACCTCTTTTTTACGTGTAAAATTCCTCTCTATGATTCTGTGTTGCATATAATTAGTTAGTGGTTGCAAACATGTTAACTCATGTTGTGTAACTCGCCTTGATTATATCAGTTGATCAAAATTTGAGATGTTGAGATAGAGAAATTCATGCTTCTAATTTTCATCTATAGTTATTTCTGCTACTTAGTTCCATACTGTGAATAACCAGATTCGAAATTTTAGTAAAATTTGAGGCAACGCATTCCTCTAGCCTAAGAAATTGTTAAAAACGGACCATTTAATTGCTTCATTCCTTGTCAATCTATACCATATTATGCTTATTTTTTGGTGCTGTGATATATTGTTCTCTTTAATTAAACTCATTTGCTCTACTAAGTGTGAATGCAACATGTTTTTCCAAAACTGCTGAACGACGCGCACTTTATTTCTCCCATCTGCTTTGGGCTTGTCCACTGTTAATCAACAGTTGCATGATGCCATTGATGTCCTCTTCTATTTAAAAATATGACTAGTGCTTAGGATGGTCTCTGCTTGGAGAGCTTGTTATAGTTTTTCCCCCTGCTAATTTTAATTGATTACCTGACATGATCTTTGCAGTCTGAGCTGGAAAATCTATCATTCATGTATACAAATGCTGAAGATTATGCTAAGGTCAAGAGGAGAGTTGCAGATCTGTATAAAGAACATGAGAAAGAACTGGAAGAGGTTTTCCTTTTCTTTCATGCATTATGTTTAGTTAGATCTGTAGAAGTATCTACTTTATTATTAATCAAAGGTTTGTGCTTTTGTTTTAGGCAAACAAAATTTTGAAGAAGAAGATAGAGGAAGATCAGTTCCTAGACCTTTTGACAGTGAAAACTGATGTGCGTGCTGTCTGCAAGGAGCCTTACAGGTGAAGCCATGAATCTTCTAATAGTTATTTTCTTCATTTATTTATTTGATCTGGTTGTTGATTTTGTTTGAACCAAGGATTTCATTATCTTTGTTTATTATTATTTGTTGCGAGTTGTGGTGTTTTACCTTAGATAGCCATATCAT
>Ga0325402_1006449_pt1 | contig 11096 bp, 3 predicted proteins | sample PopdelMetagenome_22_FD_207212 | JGI IMG/M metagenome (GOLD analysis project Ga0325402, IMG submission 207212) | Populus deltoides microbial communities from Bellville, Georgia, United States - Xylem-PdKOR-R3 | ecosystem: Host-associated > Plants > Phyllosphere > Stem > Wood/Secondary xylem...
AAAATTTTTAATTATTTATGAAAAAATACCAATAATCTTTTTTTTTAAAAAAAAAAACCCTTTAGCGTTTCCATCGTGATTAATTAAAAAAAACTTAATTTCCATCTTTAATTCATTCCAAAAGAACAACATACGAAAACAATTCCTCGCTATTTTCATCGTTAATTAGTGGTGGAGCTCTTCCCTTGCCAATTAACGTTGGTAAAAAGCAATTTTCTGCTTGTGCAACTGATATGAAAAGAATTATACATTTATTAAAAGGAGATGGTTTTTTACTGTACAAATGACACAATTAAATTTTATTTTTAATTTTTTACTGTAATGGTGGTAAATTTGTAATTTTTATTTTGATATTCTTAATTTAGAAAACAAGTTCTTCTTATATTTTTTCTCTTTATATATACTTGATATTTTTATCATTTTACACTTGGTATATTTATCACCATTGTTTTTCTTATCTTATTTTTTTTTATAATATTTTTTAATTTACATTTTTTTCACAAAAAAATATTATATAAAGACGAAGAAAATAGTTTTTCAATGTAGCAATTGCAATAATGTCTTATTTTTCTACTACGTTAAAAATAAGCTTGAAATCTTATATGTCTTTATTAATGTATATGATCTTCACTATATTTTATTATATATAAGCATCGACTTTTTGATTCACAGTTATATTTTTTACTTGTTGTAAAAAAATATGTTAATAACACCTATACATTAATTCATTTGTGTTAAAAAAAGCATCAATAACACCTATACATTAAATGCATGCATAGATTTTTTTTATTTGTTATTAGGATTTTTGTTTAAAAAAGAAAACCTTATATTTGCTTACATATACGGAGAATTAATAATATACTAAAAGGGCTTAGTTTCCCTGTTGCTATTTACATAGACACTAAACATTATGAATTGGAACAATATAATGGTAGCACAACCTTTTGACACAAAGAGTTGCAAGAGCAGCAGGGGAGGGGTGGGGTTGTCTTTTCAATGGGTGCATTTGACATTGAAGGGATGATTAGGGAGAAAATGGTCAGCATAAATTTTGGTGGGGCTGCAGGCCATGAGGAGCGAGCACCTAGCGTTGGCACTGCCCAAGGAGTGCCACATGGTGCATGGGCGGCCCTGCCCTTGTGCGAGGCGGACTAGAGCGCCACCTAGCACTTAGACGACTATAATGTGCGGGGCAGACCCAAGCGCCACCTAGCGAATGGGTCTTGGCAAAGGACTGATTGACTATGGCAACCCCAATGCCACATGGCGTTAGGGCAGACCTAGCGAACCTAGTGCTTAGGTCATGACAAAGGCCTGATTGGCTATGGCAGCTCCAACGCCACGTAGTGCTCGGGCAGACCAAGCACCACGTGGCGCAAGGGCAGCATAAACGCTAGGTTTCGGCTTCTCATTGTTATTATAATATTATTACTTATAATAAAAATACTAATATTTATACCACAACTGATAATATTCTTGGTAATCATACTATTAATTATAAATAAAATAATAATATTTTTAACGCAAATACTATTCATTATAATAAAATAATAATATTTGGAATACCAATTATACTATTTTTAAGAGTAATACTTTTAATTATAATAAAAATTACAATATTTATACCACAAATAATACTATTTTTTATATTAATATTTTTAATTATAATAAAAATTAAAATAATTAAAATCCTTCATTAAGACCCAATAGAATTGGGTCACGCAAGAGCCATTGATCTTGGGTTATGACGCTGGACCCCAGATAATCGGATCTTTTCCCGTGACCCAAGCGTGTTGGCTCTCCCAAGCCACCCCATCGCCACGTGGCGCTCGGGTCTGTACGTGGGCCGAGCGGAGCCGAGCTCACCCAAGAACTCTTAAACACCACTTGGCACTCGGGTCTGATTGCTATGGGAAGGTTTTTTAGCGCCACATGGCGCTAGGGCAGACAAAGCGTCAAGTGTCCGCTTCTCTTTGTTATTATAATATTATTACTTATAATAAAAATAGTATTATTTGTGTTATAATTATATTTTTTTATTAAGATTAAAAGTATTAATATTAAAAATAATATTATTTGTGTTATAATTATTTTTATTTTTATTATAACTGAAAGTTTGGAGGCGTTCACGCCACCCCCAAGTTAGGTCTGGACGCAGCCATACCCAACCCCAAGTTGGGTCGCATCCATGCTCACCCCAAAGTTGGGTCTGGACGTGTCCACGTCCAATCACATGTGTGTTAATATAATAATGTGTTATGAATATTATTTTTTCTCGTTCGTATTAAAATATTATTATTTGTGTTATAAATATTATTATTTTTATTATAACTCAAATTAATATAATAAATATTATTATTTATGTTGTAAGCATCCTTGAAATTCTTAATATAATTATTTATGTTATAGATATTATTATTTTTATTATAATTTTAAATATTCATATAAAAAATAATATTATTTGTGTTATAAATATTATTATTTTTATTATAATTAATATTATTAATAAAATAATTAATAAAGTTTTAAAAAATTATTATTAATATTAAAAAAATATTATTTTTTATATTATAAATTTTTACAATAATTTTTATAAAAATAAAAAATAAATCCGCTGCATAGTGAGGACATCCAACTTAGTATTCTCTAATATCACTCTTAGAAAATTAGAAAAAAGCAATGGAAATGTCAATGAAAAATGTATCATCACGGTTTACTGAAGAAAATGCTTACTAAAAATTTCCATTAATAATTTCAAACAAAAATGATGTTGGAATAAAAACAATCTGTTGGCAATTCCTTTAACAATTTTAAGAGGAATTAAAACTTGACAGTCTTTTCATCTCCCCCATTTTATCTTTTTCTTTAGATTCAAATTATAGCAGCCCTCTCTCTTTTAAAAATCCTGATAGCCTTTCATTACAAATTCATGGACCAGAACACGTTGTTGTCGATACAACATCTCTCTAAAAACCTAATCTTCCTTTTCTTGATTTCATTTCTCGTTAAGCTTTATTTCACCAAGTAAGCAAACTCACTCATTTATGTTTTAATCTATTTATGCTTTTAAGTTAATTTATTGAAACTTATTTTGGTAGTATTTGTAATTTGCTTTTATATTTAAGTGTTTTACTTGTTTTATAATGAAAATTTAATTGTATTAATGTATGATTTGTATTTTAAAGTTTGTTTGGGATTTTGGGAAGATTAATTTAATTTATAACTTGATAAAATTGAGTGTGATTTTATAACTTAGACGTATTAGAAATAAAGAAATAGTGGGTAATTTAATGGGTAACAAATATTTTGTGTCAATTTTATGGTTAAGTTAGAAAAATTTTTAAAATTAATTTTGTGTGGAGTTGATAATAATTAAAGATATTAATTTAGGTTGAATAGGTTTGATAATTGAAGAAATGTTGGATAATTAGTTGGGTCTCAATTAATTTTACTCAATTAGGGGCTTCGTTGAAAATTTAGATAAAATTAAATTAATATGTAATTTATAACAATTAATATATTAATTGATGTTATTCATTCTTGAATTGAGTAAATAATGGGTAGTTAGTTGGGTACCAATTATGTTTTTGTCAATTTTATGATTTAGTTGAGAATTTATAACAATTAAGGGTTCAATATATTTCAATTTATAAAGTGTTTAATAGTTATTGAATTATGAATTATATTTTTTAAAATTGAAAGAATTTTATTAATTTAGAATTAAAAATATAATAAGTTATTAAGTTATTAGTTGATTTGTGTATGTTAAATGGTGGACTTGGAGAAGAAAAAAAAATGAAAGATTTTTTTTTTTAATTGGCAAATACTTGTATTAGGCCTGGTTGCAAAAATTGTAGCCTCAGGGAACTTCAGTAGGATAGGCAAATACTGGTTACAAAATTGTAGTAGTCAAGTTCCAACTATCTTTAACAAGTGGTTTCAACTTTTAAATCCTTTATTGCAGGGTCAAATCCTTGCAGAAACTTAGATGTCAGTGAGGAAATATATTTTCTCTGACACTCAATGATACTTATGTTTTACTCTAGTTGATGAGAAAGAAGTAGAATTATATTTCAATGGAAATCTTGTTATGAAAAGTAAAAATATTATAAACTTTAATCTCTAGAAAATGAAATTTGAATGATGGAATCAAAAATAAAATATAATAATTAAAATAATAAAAGTTAAAATTAAAATAAAAAATAAATTAAAGGGAAACAACAAGAGTTAAATTGAAAAGAATATATCAAAACATTAACAAAAGAAGAAAAATCAAAAGAATGAAAGTTAAAATGAAATTTTTTTTAAAAAAAATACACTATAAATTTGGATTGAAGGTTAAAATTAAAAACAATAAAACTTGTATAAAATGGTAAAGGGAAAAAAATCAAAAATTAAAAGAATAAGGATCAAATTGAAGACATCAATAAATGATGGGAAAAAAATGGATTTGTAGAAGTTTTCAACATGGTTTTTTTACATAAAAACAGTCCAGAATATAAATAAAAAAACTTACACATGTATTTGATTAAATAAATCAAAAATCATCGGGTAAATAAATGAAAAACAAAAGTCATTAACAAGAAATAAAAACGAGATTGAAAAAAATTTAGAGACAAATATAGATCAAGATATATAATATTGCAACACAAGTCATTTACCTCATTATGTTTAATGATTTTGTTTATTAAAATCAATTTGTAATAAAAATCAACAAACACATAAAATTTATTAAATAAAATAAAAGGAAAACAATATTATACCAGGATGCACATATTAAAAATATTACAAAAAATAAATGTTTTTTATTTTAAAAAATAAATTTAATCAATATAAAATATTAAAAAAATTACAGATGAATAATACTAATCTCTTAAAAAACAAACACTTCTAAAATAATTAAAAAAAACAATACTTATTTAAAAAAAACGCTAAATAAACCAAAACAATCACATTATTAATAGAAATATAAAATTAAAAAATACTTTAAAAATACATATAAAAAAGATATTAATTAAAAAATAAACAATAAAAAAAATAAGATCAGGCATTGCAGGGCCTAGTAAAGCCAGGACAAACGCCTGCCCTATGAAGAAAGGCCTGCACACGAGCCTTTATTGTTTTTAAGTTAATTAAGCAAACAACATGTCGTTCGTCTTAATTTATTTTGAAGAAAAAAATAAACGGTGCGTCATATAGATTCTAGTCACTTTGGTGGCCGAAAAAACAAAGTTCCTGCTTCTTTCATCTAAAAACCTATTTTTAACTTATATTTTATCCCAACAGCTAGAAAACATCTTTGGAACCTTTTTAGATTAATCCATGACCTCCAAAATGTAAAAAAAAAAAAAACTAAACAAAACAAAAAACTAAAAAAAACTCACCTCAAAACTCAAAATCAACTTGAAACAAAAAATCTTTTATAACTTAGATTTTTTTTTGTAGGCACTTTCAATATAAAAAAAAATATTTAGTTTGAACTCCTCTTATCATATGAAACCATTTGATACAAAAATCTACCGTTTTGGTGGCCGGAATTTTCACAACAACAACTTTCTCTCTGCACTAAAATCCAGCGAACCCATCTCTCTCCATCCATGAAAAAAAGATTGAAAATGAGGTATAAAAATTGAATTTTCTAAAATTAAAAGGACCAATCACCTAATAGCTAAAAAGGATGGATGACTAAAATTAACTTTTCAAACGAATTTCAAAGTCGCTACCTATTTTACCCTTTATTTCACTTTAGTCCTTTATCTTTCAATTTAATCCTCTCTCCTAAAAATTATGCAAGTGAGTATTAATTTAGGCTCAAAATAACTCAATTGTGCAAAATAAGAATTCAAAGACCAAATTGAATTTTAAAAAAAAATCCACCACTCCAATCCATAGAGATTTGTGAGAGTGTGAAAAATAATGGTGCTACAATAAAACCAGGAGCTCTTTTAGTTTCTTTTTTTTTATCTGTTTTTTTTGGCAAGTGTTGAAGAATTCTTGAATCCCATTACTTTTTTAAAATGATTTAATGATTGCATTCTCGTGTGTGCGCATCAAACTACTACTCAAATTTTTCAGTTTATCTTTTAAGTTGAGATGATAATTATCATTTTGTATAGATAAGACCATAGTAGCATGAATACTTTGAAGATTAGTCTATATGGTAAAGGTTCTTCTTATTAACAAGGTAACATAAGTACAACATAAAGATTTGATTTTCTTGGTTGTGAATTTCTTCAATTTAATCCTTAAATGACTCTAAACTTTGATTTTCTTGCAATTTCATCCCTGATTTCAATCAATTGACTTTATAAAAATTTAGTTTGGTCATCTAAAATTTCAATCTTCTCGATTAAATCCAAATTTAGCTCCCAAACTTAATATTTTACCAATTAAGTCCCTAACAAAATTAATTTAACCCATTAAAGTATAATTAAGTCCTTGCACCTAATTAAATCTTTTAACATGACCCAAATTAATTCTTAAACATAATTAAACTTTTAATTGGCCTATGATTAAATCAAATTAGCCTATTAAAGGTCTAATTAAGTCTATGAACTTAATTTTTATGCGGATTTGTCCAATAATCACTTAATTTAACCTTAAATCTGCATTGTCTCTTTAGTCTAGGATACAATGGAATATGATTAGGCTCATAATTCCATCTATAATTTTAGCTTGATTCTTCTACATATTTGAAACTCTCCTCAACCTGATTTTGTCATTATCAATCTTCTTGTTATTATTACTTTTAATATTTTTTATTATTATTTTGAAAGGAAAAAGGGTAAATTTGAGGGAAGAACCAAAAAATAGGTTATGGCATATACAATGAATGTGATGAATGACAAATTAAAAAATTGAGATTTGAGATACCTTGATTTGGTGATGTGATGAGTCCAAGATGATTGGATAATTTTTGGGATGTGAAATTGTTAGGTATTGAAATGTAACCGGTTTTTAGTCGATAATTTAGGACCTCCTAATATAGAGGAGATTTTACCAAAATTTTGATAGATTTCCTAATTGAAGATTTCTCAATAAAATACATACATACATGTGTGTGTGTGTGAATAGTGAGTTAAATATGTAGCAATATTGTTTTGTTGATCTCTTATATTTTATTGGGAATGTTTATGCTTTTATAATTTTATAATTTATTTATTTTTTCTATTTATATTTTAAATGTCATTTTCCTTATAAATAAATTTAATTAATAATTTTATTTTTTAACTTTTATTTTGATCTCTAACATATTTCCATAAAATATATACATTTACCTTCTTTAATTATATGTTAATATTAAAATAAGCTAAACTATGTAGTAAATTTAACCTGTCAAGGACTCTCACTTTAACTAGGATTAAACTTTTTGATCATTTGTGTGAATTCAAGTTCCTGTAATCGATTATTTTTCTTTGATCGATCATGATTTCTAATCACTTGATTGACTGTTTTTCAGTTTCTTTGATCAATTAGGACTTTTTAAGGTTGATCAACTATTATTTATGATTGATTTTAGCTCTTGTTTTCCATATTTAAGCATGAACAATCGTTGTTTTTATCTAGTTGACTCATGAATATTTATTTTTATGTAAATATAGTAGAGAATCAGGGAATGTTTTTGGTATTAATGGCTAGGATGGTAAATGTAATAACCATGATTTTCTACATCTTTTTTCGCAATACATTGAAAATTTTCAGTAATTTTTTTTATTAATACAAGTTTCGCCGAAATTTCTACCAAAATTTCGACGGAGTCTCCCCTATATTGAAAGGTCCCAAGTTATCAACAAAATCATAATACACTTTCAATTTCATTTCACAATCCAATCCAATCATCCTGGATCTAAACTCAACTCATCATCATCAACACAATACATCTTATTCAATAACACCATACAATTCAAGTTCACAAAATAACAACGCATAATTCAGTTGTTACATAATATCATCATATAAACTATATCTTGCATAATAACATCATATAATGTAATTCATATGAAGGATTCGATTTCAACTATAAACATGCATGGTTAAATAGTACTTAGAATTACAAACATTAGATTAAAGTCATACATCAAAATTTACAGGTTAATATCACATTTCAAGTTTTAGAAGAAAAGTCTTTTAATTTACAAATAATTACATGGCAAAAAAAAAAGGTAATTAAACTAAGATTACTCTTGACGCGACCCTGATGGACCTGAAAATAGAAATTAACATGTACATATAAATATAGAAATGTAATAACAAACAATAATAATGACAAGTAATAATTTCCATGGAATTTCTTTTGATACATAAAATTAAGCATAAACCTCTTTTACAACATACATTTTTCATCTATTACCAATATCCATTTAATATCCTATCTCATTTGTTGAAAATAATTTCATATTGGAAATCTCAACACAACTCAATGGTTTTGAACACCATCTTCTTATTAATCAATTCTCACTTGATACCAAGATATTCCTTTTTAGTATTTTTAACTTATCTTATTCTTTTGGAATAACTAATCAATACTTTTTTTTCCTATTTTTTAGAAGGTAATTATCGATACTAATGAATCTCATTAGTATCATTAGTCTCTCAATATCAGGTTAGACTAATTAATTTCATTCAAGTGTTGATATCAATACAACTGATTAATATCATTAACTATTCCTACCCCGGAATAGTTAATCAATTCTTATCAATATCTGGTTTACTATCAAAGTTGTCGATGTTAGAAACCCTTAACATTAGGGGTGAGAAAAAAATCAGAAAACCGAGAAAACCAGAAAAAAATAACCGAAAAAACCAAACTGTGAAAAAAAACCAATTAAAATCTTGGAAAAACCAGCCGGTTCGGTTTGGTTTCAGTTTTATAAGCCTAAAACCGAAAAAACCGAACCGAATCGGACCCAAATTGGAAAAAAACTAAAAAAAACCGAGCCAAACCGGTTTGAACATGTTTTTGTCCTAAAAAATTGAACCAAACCGAACCGAAACCGGTCGATTTGAACCGGTTTCGGTTTTTTTTAAAAAAATTTCGGTTTGGTTATTTTTTTTTATAAAAACCGAACCAAACCGAAAATGAACACCCTTACTTGACATCATTAGCCTTCTTACCCAAAGTAGCTAATCACACAAGAAATGATTGTTGATACCAATGTGACCCATTGATATTATTAACTATTCCCGACCCAGAATAGTTAATCAACTTATCTTTTTCCCTTAACCAGGAGTAACCATACTGATGTTAGTAATCTTTACTAACATCATTAGTCACCCTATTACTCGGGATCAACTAATCAATTTAAGGAATGCTGACACCAATGGAACCCCATCGATACCATTATCTTTACTAATACCATTATAATATATCCTTAGCCACCGATACTACGATGATCAATTATCTATCATTTCTCCTTCAATTTCCAAGTCATTGTGTACCCAATCCATATCGAGGTATGCAAGATAATCGCGTCCATTCCAAAGTTATCATGGCTAATTCGATATCTATCAATGTATACAAGATAATTGTATCCATTCTAATAATAACATAATTAATTTGATATATAACAATGCACACAAGGTATTCATGTTCATTCAAACATTATCTTAACTAACTCGATCCATACCATTGTACGCAAAGTACACATGTTCATTCAAACATTTAGGTGCCCTAACCTCAACTGAAAGGTGGATGACCGAACTGTTCAGCCCCAATACATGGATTAGTCAACTAATATCTCACGTTTTCTACTATCAATAATTTGGCCGAACATGCCTAAGGAAAGACACCAAGGATTTTCTTTAATTTAAATCATAATTAGCATGCTTTTGATGGTTAAGCACAAATCAAGCCACCATACTTTCCATTTATTTCAATCTTGCTAACTTAATTTAAACAAAAGTTTCAGTAAGGTTAAAATTTCTCCTAATTCAATCAGAACTAATAAAATCCAAACAGTGAAGTTAATCATCATCATGTCATGCAACACATACCAAAAAATCAGAGCATTCTAACGGATAGATCTTTTTCGATCAAAACAAAACCAAATTGATTTGAAAAATTAATAATATACTGTTCACCGATGAATAACTTCTCATCAGAATCTTCAAGACCAATCTTCATCGTTACGAATGAAGAGCTCATCAATATGACCAATATATCCAAAATTTTGCATGATCCTACGGTGGATATTGGAGGAAACCACCAGCTACCATGACTAGCTTACAAGTAGGTTTTCCTTGACTTATTGCGAGAGCTATATCTCACACATAAAACCAGAGCCCTCAAATCCCAACAGTCCGATGTTAAAGGGTGGTGAGAAGCATAATATATCCCACAACCAGCCCGATCTAACAGTGAAATACAAAGATATGGCCGTTTGAGTTTCTATTCTCAAGGTATTCTCTCTCTCTCTCTCTCTCTCTCTCTCACACACACACACACACACACACACACACACACACATTTGGCCATCCTAGGTATTTTTCGTATAATTTTGCTATTTATATAGCAAATCTATCCATATTTCCTAAAACACCCTTATGTCAAGTTTGGGTACCTTTTTTGTTTAACCAAATGCCTTTTCTCAGTTCGTTTTTAAAATACCATATGAAAAATCTCTCTCTAAAATTTCTTATCTCATAATTCAATATCGTTCCATTTTATTTTATTTTAACTAATCCATCTCATTTCTGGTTCTAAATTATCAATAATTTTATTAACATCATAAAATTTAATTGAGGGTTTACAATTTACCACCACTTTTATTTTATTTCTCACTTTCAATTCATCATAGTGAAGTCTTTTGTTGGGGTTTTATAGAGTTTCTATCTAGTCATCTGTATATTTAAATTATAAATTTACAGGGTTTCACAGTAAAACGTTTTTGCTAAACGAGTCTAGAATGGTGATATATGATTTGGTAAGCGCATGTTAAGAAATGAATGATTAATGTTTCAGCTATATCATTTTAAAAAAATTTATGTTCAATGTTTTACACGATATAAATGTGTCATAATATAAAAAATAAATCTTACGTTTCATAATTTCATATATTAAAAGAAATAAATTGTTTTTGGTGTTTTTAAAATGTAAG
>Ga0325402_1006453_pt1 | contig 11095 bp, 5 predicted proteins | sample PopdelMetagenome_22_FD_207212 | JGI IMG/M metagenome (GOLD analysis project Ga0325402, IMG submission 207212) | Populus deltoides microbial communities from Bellville, Georgia, United States - Xylem-PdKOR-R3 | ecosystem: Host-associated > Plants > Phyllosphere > Stem > Wood/Secondary xylem...
AATTAGTATGGTCATAAAAAATAAACTTTAAGAGAGGTCACTCCAAAAAGGGAAAAGTAATGTTGTGAGCACAAGTCAAAAATCCAAAAATCGATAATGTTACCGTGAAACGGTAAAAAGTCCGTAAATTAAAAAATTTGTGAAAAAGTCAAATAAATGTATTTTGGAATGATAAAATGTTCGTAGGGATTTATTAGAATAATTGGTATGATTTATGCAGGTATTGAACAAGAAAATTTGGATTTTTAGCGTAAAACCACCTATCAACCAGTTTTATATCTTCAAGCATAACTTTTAACCCGATAGTTGAATTGAGCTAAAATTTTGCATCAATTTTCATAACATATTTTTCTACCATGGGTTAAAATTTGAAGTCAAACAAAGGTTTTAAAGGGCTCTCGATTTAAGCGCAAAACCAAGTAGTCTACGTGAAAAATCTAAAGAGACATAAATGAATGGCAAACTTATAAATAAATTGAACAGTGTCGCCCTTTTCCTCTTTAAAACTCCAACCAATAGTTGAATAGAAAGAAAGAGAGGTTTTGTTTTATTTTTCTTGCAAAATTAAGTGATTTTCTCAAGAGTTTTGTGAGATTAGTGTGTGTAAATCAATAAACGTTGAGGTCTGACGAATTGATTGTCATCTGAAAGGGATCACCATAATGATTAGCATCTAAGTGGGATAGCTAGAGTTATTGGCAATCATAAGGGTTAGGTGGATGTATTGACATCCATGATGGGTTAACCGGATTTATTGGCGTCTATGAAGGATAGTTGGAGTTGTTAGCAACAGTAAGGGTTAGTAAGATTTATTGGAGTCCGTAAGGGATAAACGGGGTTCTTGGCAAGTATAAGGGTTAACAAGATTTATTGGCATCTATAAAGGATAACCAGATTTGTTGGCAACCATAAGGGTTATCCAAATTTATTAGCGTCCATGAGGGATAGCTGAAAATAATTAGCCGTCATGTTGGATGGTTGAGGAATTGATGATTCGTGAGGATTGAGCTTGATTTGATTAATATGTCATTTGATGGGATATATGATATCTTTTTTAAAAAAAAATGTTTGTGGCAAGAAAAAAAACTAGTAGTATTAGATGATAACGATATTAGAATTTATTGAGTAGTCAGCCACGAGGGTGTTGACTAATGATACTAGATGTGTTGTGTTTTGGTCTATATTAAGGTGCAATTTGTAGTCTATTTTGTCAACATATTATATGAGTTAGAGAGCTGTTAGAAGAACAACAATGAGAAATATTTCAAATGTTGTTTCGGACAATGTATGCATAAGAACTCTAAGGATTGTAATGATGGTAAATGGGTTATAACAAAGGGTTGATTTGAACAATGCAGTGTGGTTGAATAAATGTAGTTTTAATGCTGTGCTTGTGAAGAAAAAGATGGATGTTTAATCATATATAAAAGCCTAAATACAGGTCGATTCGGGTATTGTATGGTAAGAAATTTGAGAATTGTTCTTGTGGCCTAATAGAACAAGAATATGGGCATCTATGTTTGCATATTTCAAGTGATATGATAGTAAATCTAAGAGATGGATAAGTGTATTAATGCAAGCGAAGACATGTGTATATAAAAGTTGTTATAAGATGAACAACTAATGATGTGTTAGCTCAAACTGAATTAATGTTAAAGATTCGTTATGGAAAATAAAAATCAATAAATTATTGGTTTTACTTATTTGAAATTGTAGGGTAATACCGATAAAGGGTTAGATTCCTCAGAGAACATATAGAGTAAATAGTACAGAGGATAATTTACCATTGATAAACATATGGTTTAGGGTAAGATGAGTGGAACAGACCTTTACCATCAATAAAACTTCAGGGTTAGTTTCGATGGATAAAGATACCAAGATGGATTTCCAAACAAGGTGTAACTTCCGGATGGAAAGATAAAGCTTGGAATTACCTTGACGAGGTGATTATACAATACTCAAGGTTAATAGAGATTATGGTAAAGGAGTCAATTCTATTATTATCAAAAGAAATTATAGAGGTTTGTTCCATGAAGAATCATGTACTTGTTGTATATGACATACCTTAATTGTGTTGTGATATATATCAAAAGAAATTATGGATGTTTGTACCATGAAGAATCATGAACATGTTGTATATGTCATACCTTAATTGTGTTGTAATATTTATATTTCTTGCAGGTTCACAATATGGAATACCACCTGTTTTGACAGGGCTTTGACTTTCTTTGTTACAATATAAGGTAGATTTTTAATATTACATTGTAATTCAAAAGGATGGAAATTGTAATATGAATAAATATTTATGATATTTTTCTTGTAATAAAATGCTCTTTTGATGAAAAGTTAAGCTTAAATTATTTAAATATACTCGGTAAATTTTAGTATATGTGTACTATTATGAATTGATTAAATGACTTGAGACCCAATACTTGGATATGAATTGTTGTGTATGGCATTTGGAACTCCCTTTAATCATTATGTAGGTTTTTAAGAGAAGTAAAGAATTATTTAATGACTTGAACTGAGAAGGCTCTGCTGAAATTTTGGTAGAAATTAAAAACACAATTCATAATTTTGTGATTTCTATAATGTATATGAATGCATTAAATAACAATTCAAATTTAACCATAAAATTAAAAAACCAACATGGATCACTGACATTAAGTGTAGAAAAAAACATGACCCTGTTTTCTTGACTTCAAGGCTCAATCTAGCATTTGATGTTGTGAGGTTTTCAATTTGCATTCTATAAGGTAATTACGGTCTCATGACCTGAGTCACGGGCCTGAAAAGTTAGCTTGGGTTGATGTCAATTTTTTTAGATCATTTTTTTAAAAAAAAAACAATTTTCTCCAACATTTGGTTAGTTGGTTAGCTCGGGTTAACTCAAGTTTTTTTTTATTAATTTATTTTTCAATTTTACCCTTCAACATTAGTGTCATAACCTATTTTTGGGTTATTCCCCAAATTTAATTTTTCTCTTTCAAAAATCAAAATATATATTCGGACTAAAAACAACAAAATCCAAAAAAAATAATAGCTATGAGAAGAGAATGCCAAAACGTCCAGAAAATAACTAAAAAATTTGTTGAGGAGGTTTAAAAATACAAGAATTGAAATTTGACAGTATATTGTTGATTGATGAGCACGACTAACAAAGAAAATTCAATTTGAGGAAGAAATGTTCAAAATCAAATGTTTATTGAACCCAATTAAATTTATTAAAGGTTTAATTGAGTTTATGAAGAGTTTGATTGTAAGAAAAATTGATTTTGCTCCGGGTTGACTTGGGTTGGATTTTTTGTTTTTTTTTAAGTAATGTTTTTAATTCATCATTCAACATTGGATTAGCTGTGGATTGAAGTTTTTTTTTTTGTTTTCTTTCTATGGAATTATCCTCTTCTAATGACCTTAGTCCCGTGTTTGACAGTTTAACCCGGATTGACTCGAGTTATTATTTTTTTTCTAAACTTATTTTATTTTTCTCAATCTATTCCTTCAACATTGAGTTGATTAGGAATTAGCCTTCATAATTTATTTATTTTATTTGCTTATCATCGGATTATCTCGTTCTTATGATCTAAATCACAAGTTTGACATGTTTACTCTAGTTTACTCGAGTTGTTTTCTTCTTTCTTTTTAATTGAATTTTTTTTTATCATATTCACCCTTTAATATTAGGTTTATTGGGAATCAAGCTTCGTAATTTATTTTGACTTGTTGTTCATGAGGTTATCTTGATTCCATGACTTGGGTCATGAATTTTGCAAGTGAACCAGAGTTGGGTTAGGTCGATTCAAAATATTTCTGTCTATTTTAAAAACAATATCTTCAGTATTTATAGTCTAATATATTTTATTTATTTTATTTATTAATAATTAATTTTTTGTACTAAAAAACACGTTAACAATGCTTTTTTATATATGTTTTTTTAATTTTAAAATTTTTTAGATCCATAACAACAAAAAAAATCTAGTAATATCTAACATGATTGGGCATTAAATTAGAGAACCACGTCAAGGATTTAAAAAATAAAAATAAAAATAAAATTTGGCCATAACTAGAATTTGTTTTTAGATTTTTGTTAAGAATGAAGCTCGTGATAATTTATTTATTTTCTTAGTAAAATATCAAGACGCCATTGCCAATCAACGAAGGGCCCTTTATTTATTACAACGGCGTGGTGAGAGGATGGCTGACTCCTCAATCAATAAACACGTTTCAAAACACGTGACGCTCCCTTTCTTTTTTGACTTTTGGGAAATAGAAATTAACCAATCCGCCCACGCTCAAAGTCATAATGTCAAACGGAAATCATTTATTAGAAAACACAGCGACCACAATAACATTTCTTACTAAAACACTCAACATTGTAGTTCCCTTGAAAGAGGGAAACATGTCCGATATTTCTAGTTGATATTCACTAACTAATAATAATAAAAAAAAAAATAAAAAAGGCGAGGCAAAATCAAGCTACAATAGAGCACCCCAGGAAAATATTTGAACCCCAAGCCTGAGCCTTGAGTGGTTCTAAAATCTTGAGAGCTGAACAAGAATACAGTGGCCATTTTTCACTGCCATCAAGTTTTAAATCTGGGTCAAAGAAACATTAAGAAAAAAAATCCAATTTATAGATGAACAAGAGGGGAGGAATATGGGTCAACGTAGTGGAGAGATTTGAATAAGTACATCTGATTGAATACACCCAGAGCAGTTGTGGACCAAGCTTTTTGCTGCAATTGAATTCAGCTTCTCAGGCCTGTCTGTTTCCATTTAATCAGCTGACACTTTTACTGCATACATTGAAATCTAGAGTTCATCCAGGCTCGGAGCCACCACTTCCAAACTCTTCTCAGCTCAATGAGAAAAAACAACCCTGCTTCGAGTGTAACAGCACACCAGTACATTCATGATTTACAACAATGCACAGTGCTGAGCTCCTAATGATGAGCCTTCTCATCACTGTCAAAATTCAGACTCTCAAATCCTTTAAGGGTGGTCTCATATGTCTTCATGTGAGAGGTGTTTCTACTTGATGAAGTGCGCCTTGGGTCTGAAGATCCAAGAGGAGGACTTCTTTGCCCGCTAGAAATTTTATGTATTGCTCCAGGGCTAGCCTCAGTAGTGCAAGACCGTTGGGGATCAGACTCGCTTCCAACAAATACATCACGGCTGCTGGAAACAGCTGCAGCTCGCCTTGCGGATCCACTTGATCGGCCCAAAAAAGTGGAGTTGGGTAACTGCAGCAGCCAATTATAATGCAGTTTAGATCTGAAACACAAATGCGGGGGAAGAAAACTAATTGCGGACTATCAGTATGTATGTGAAATCTTCATGATATAAAAGATTAGCTAACATCAATAGCAGAGAAAGCAAGAACAAAGAAAATCAATATCAATCCAGGAAAGATATTAAACAACATACAATAAAGGGAGGATTTCACACATGCAAGTTAACAGAACACTACATGTGTAAAATTTTTAACCAACTGCATGAACAGAAGATAATGCATAGCCACAAACACTCAGGTTAGCCAGCAATGATGAATACACAACGCAACTTGGAGGCCATGGCCTGATGATACTATGCTAGCAGGAGTTTGACTGTCAGTGAGCCCAGAAACCGGCCAAGATTTTAAGGGGCAGGATTGATGGGATTTACCAAATGCAAGTTAGCAGAACAAGTTGCAAACATGTATATGAAAAATAGAACACTTAATATTCAACATGCATCAGGCCATACTTAAAGCTTGATCATGCATTATAAGACAATAGGAAGCTTTGCACAATTTGGGGCAGAAAAAGAAAAAACAAATCCAAGCAACTTACCATGGCATCCTTTGTAATTGGAGATTCGTTAGCAACTAGACTTTTCTGCTTCGAAGAACTTCCAGCATTTATGATCTGTCCTGATAGCCTCCGACGAGAGGATTCCATTGTTTGGCCAGCTGCTCGCGCTTCTTCTCCACCTGCATTGACGAAAGAAAAGGTATTAAACCCAAGCATATGTTAAGGGATAATCATTCACCTTCTCTTTAGAGTTTATTCTTCATCAATTAACTGCTATTTGGTATTCTCCCAAGTGGGAACATGTAGGCTGTAGTTAGCTAGATTCTAGATCCATAACACAGAGAGAGAGAGTACTGGCAAATTAAAAGACTGAAATTAAATTGGAGAATGACTAAATAAAAGTAATAAAAAATCTTACAACAAGAGACCATCCACTATAGAAAAGACAGTTTATGAAATGAAGAAACCATTATGTGAAGGAATACTTGGAACCAATTTAAAAACTCAACATAAACTACCTGTTTGTCTATCCGTACTGACAATAGGAGGCGGCATTCCAGAACTGGTTCCAACACCAAGGCCCTAACAGAAACAAGAAAAATTCAAATGTATTCCACACCAATAACTAAAAGAAGTAAAATGTTCCACAAACACTTACAAGGCCGCGAGTTGGAGGATTAGCCAGCTGTGATTGCTGATACTTCAATATTGTCCAGTCAAAGACATAATCAAACTGGAAGCCTGAAATATAAGATCAATAGGTACAATTAGGAATTCAAATGCCACTTCTATTATTCTATCAAAGCCAGTAGAAGTGAAATACAGAGACCAGTACAGACACTGTGGACTTGAAGGCATTTAACTACTAAAACATCCTTACCCTCACGAATAAAGAGGTCGCGGAATATTCTCTTCAAATAAGCATAATCTGGCTTATCATCAAATCGAAGTGAACGGCAGTAATGAAAGTAAGAGGCAAATTCAGTTGGATAACCCCGAGACAGTGCCTGAGGAAGCATCATATCTCAGGTTAGATTATTAGACTTGGCAACAGAATTTGCAGGCAACCTTGGTAATTAGAACCACTTTACCTCAATCGAAGTAGAAACCTTTTTTTCACTAATTTTCTCATACTTTTGTTTCTTAGTTCCAGCTTTTAGTCCCTGCCAAGGAAGGCTACATGGACAAACATATCAGTGATCAAATTTGCAAAAGAGGATACACAGCAAGGTAGGGTAAGTAGGCAGGCAGAGAGAATCACCTTCCTCTCAGGAAGTACATAAGGACATAACCAAGAGATTCTAGATCATCCCTCCGGCTTTGCTCTGTGCAGCCCAACAAGTCAAAAATGGAGCAATCAATGTTATGAAACAAAGGGCACTAAACGGAAGGCCAATAGATTACCACGCACAAAAACAGATAAGGCACATACCAATGCCCAGGTGAGTGTTCATGCTTGCATATCTAGCAGTTCCAGTCAAATTTTTATTTTCCCTGTAGTGTGTCAATTCCAGTAATGACTTAATTACCACATATCATCAACAGAAATACCAAAGGTGAAAAACAAAAGAGTATACATGAGATAGCTGAATGAAATACTTCTACAATCACATCAACAGTAAAACATAGACAAGTCACCAATATTCTGTATTTCAGAACCCAATTATCAATGCAATTAAGTACCAAAAAAATAACAGCAGCATATATATTACAACTATTGAGGATTTTGGCAGATGACATGAATTTCCATATGCAGTTTTATTTAATATAATCCCAAACAGAGCAAAAGAGTATCAAAATATATTTAACGTAACACAAGCACCCACAAATATGTGTGTACAATGTGCACATGCACACAAAACACAATCTTTTCACCTGTAAGGAATGTGTTGATGGGTTGAACTATCTCTGTATTTCTTTGCCAAACCAAAGTCAATGATGTATACCTATGTACAAGTGAACAACACAATTTTTATATGGATTTCCTGAAAGAAAAAAGAGAGAGAGATGAAATATATCTATATATATATAAAAAAGAAAACATATACTTCATATCAAGACCTGATTTGCACGCCTTCCCAAGCCCATAAGAAAGTTGTCTGGCTTGATATCTCGATGAAGAAATGATTTCGAGTGAACAAACTCGACACGGTTGATCTTGAGAGAAGAAAAGGACACAACAACATAAATAGATAATATTTCTGAAAGATAAGTACTCACACTGAAAATGGAAAATTTGATGGAACTCACCATCTGATCAGCAAGCATAAGAACTGACTTCAAAGAGAGTTTCCGACTGCAGAAGTTAAAGAGATCTTCAAGACTAGGTCCAAGCAAATCCATCACCAGAACATTATAGTCTCCCTCAACCCCAAACCACCTCACATTTGGAATACCAGCTGCCAAGATAGAAAATGATCAGAAAAAAGATAGAAAAAATAATAGAAGAATGCACAAACAACAACACACTCATACAAAAATAAATTTTAAAAAAATAAATAAACAGAAAAAAAAATCATGAAAAAGATGTCAGGAAATATCATTACTTCCTCCCTGCAGGATTCTGTATAACTTGGATTCATATAGCAACTGAGGATGCTTTGTTTTGACGTTTTCCTGAACAATTCAAGGATCACGGAGAGCTAAGAATATAATCATTTCGGCTCAAACCCACAAAGAAAATTAAATAAGAAAAATCATTAAATTAAAAACACATCAAAACAATTAATTGATTGAAAAGCAATCCAACATTAGTAAAGTTGTGCAGTAAGAAGAAATAGAAAATTTAGTTCACAACACTACTAAATTCTTTATTGAAAATTGAAACCAAACATAAATAAAAAAAAAAAATAAGTGGAGTCCAAATATAGCAAATCCTCCCCTGCAGCTAAAAGAAATTAGTGACAACATTAATTAGACCACCTATATAGCAAAATCAAATTAAATAATTAACTGAACTGAATCCAACATAAAATAAAAAAAGGAAAAACGAAGAGGAATTAAACAAAATAATCAAAAGGGAAAATCACATTAGTTAAAAGGAAACTTACGAGTTTAATGGCGACTTCTTCATTATTCTGGATATTCGTACCTAATTCAATCCAAAAAGCCAATGAGAAAAAATTAAAAAAATATTATTTAAATCAAATTAAAAAAAAAAAAAACCTAGATAGATCTCTCCAAAGGAGCCGCTGCCGATCTTTCGGCCGAGCCTGAACTTGTTACCAACACGCGGCTCCATTAAAGAAGCCGAAACCCTAACCGACAAATATTAGGCAAAAGTTGACACCCAACAGTAAATCGATACAAGAATGGCGGAATTGGAGATCTACAAAAACAAACAAACAAACTTCCTAATCGAATAATATTTAGAAAAAACAAAATAAAGGGTTAGATTGATAGCGTCTGTCACTCTATCATCTTTCCTTTTCCCTTCTTTCTGTGTTGCTTTGAATGAAATTGAATTGAATTTTGATCATCCAAAACCAACGTGTTCGGGGCAAAAAAAAAAAAAAAAAGACAACTGGAGTAGATTATAAATTAGTCCCTCTATTTTTTCACAACGGATTGAATAGTCCTTTTTTGTTTCAAAAACTAATCAGTTAGTTTTTTCTTTTTGTCTATCTCGTGTTCTTCATCAATTATTTTGTTTTTTTTTAAATAGTAAATATATATACTCTCTCTTTTTATAATATATTTTTATAATAATTTTTTTAATTCTCCAAAATTAATTTCTATGCTTACACTACCTTAAAATATTATTTTTAATATATATTGAGTGATGTACATCCTTCATGTTATTTATAATTTTCAAAAATACTTGTGATAATAAATATTGAAAAGATGAATATAGTATAAGAACTTATTTTGTAAAGAAGTTTCTACTCAAAATCTTCCAACTTCAAAGTTAAATGAAATATTCTCCAAAAATTTAATAATTTATATTTAATATTAGAATTAAATAATAATAATAATAACAATAATAATAATAATAATAACAACAACAGCATTCATGTTGTTAAAGAAAATTTTAGGATTGAAAACAGTTGCCATATTTTCTTTAATTTCAGGAAATCAAATTGAATTCCTTGGAAAAAAATACACACACAAATGAAAGCCTAAATAGATAATATAATTATTATCTAATATGGTTTTTAGAACAAGTAGATAATATCATAATAAAGAAAGAAAGAATAAAGGTTATGAATATTTTGCTCAGTTTTAAAAAAATCAATTTCAAAATAATAATAAAAAATAAATTTTATTACTTTATTGGCACAAACATAAAAATATAAAAATATTATTTATTAGAAGAGTGTAATTATGATTTTTTTTTTTACATCAAAAAACTTAAAACAGAACATTAAAGTCTTTTTATAAAGTGCATTAATCATTACCAAATTAATCAGAAACAAATAAGTTTTTTAAAAAAATACAGTGAAATAACCAAAATATCTTTGAAAGCAAAAATTTTAATTATAGCTTTAACGAAGCAATTTGATACTTTCACAAATGTTTTTTTTAATTATCATGTCAGATAAAAATACTTTGGTATTTAACTAGACATAAAAAAAAATACACATAGTAAAACGACTAAAATGATTTTATAAGTAAAAAAATAGCCTTAAAGGGTTCTTTTATCTTTTTACAAAGGTTTTTTCATTATGAGAACAATTAAGTATTTTCATAAAAAAAAAAAAAGAAAAATAGGTGGTACATATGTGGGCAACGCCAACATGTGAAAGACACCTGTTCCCTTTAAGTGATGTGTGCTAGTATCAAGTGGTCGGTTTGTCATCGATAAGCTTTTTCTTTTCTTTTTTATTCTCTCTCGTTCCCTAAAAAAACAACTTGGTTCTCTTAATAAATTTAGTTTTTCTTTTATTTTTTTAATTTTTATTCTTAATTTTTTGTAAATATTTTATTTGTTTTTAATTTTATTTTTTAATCTTAATCTTTCATACATTATGTTTTCTAATTTCGTTATAATTTTTTTGATTTATATTTTTTATATATAAAAAAAATTCATTTGATCACTCAATAAAATGTTCATATGAATATTGTCCGCAACATCTCGCACTTATACAGTCCCATCTCCACAGTAAAGCATCTCTTTTACTATCTTCTTTATATATGAAATAAAGCATGCGAATGAATACTGTGAGGGTCCGACGCAGATAAAAAAAGATTTGTGTTTGCTTAACTGTTGATACGAACATCGAAGCAATTATTTTAATCATTTGATAACATCTCCGTAGCTGACTTGATTAACACGTGGCGAGTGGCGAGTGGCGAGTGGCGAG
>Ga0325402_1006457_pt1 | contig 11092 bp, 5 predicted proteins | sample PopdelMetagenome_22_FD_207212 | JGI IMG/M metagenome (GOLD analysis project Ga0325402, IMG submission 207212) | Populus deltoides microbial communities from Bellville, Georgia, United States - Xylem-PdKOR-R3 | ecosystem: Host-associated > Plants > Phyllosphere > Stem > Wood/Secondary xylem...
AAAAATAAGCAGGCAACAATCCAGAAAATATTTTGAATTGTCAGCCAACATATAGCAAGAGTATGGATTAAAAAGAAAAAAAGCTATCGGAAAGGTCACCAGATTATCCCAAAACAAGATTTTGTCTGCCACTAAATTATTGCATATTTTGGTGAATGAAAGGAAAGTTAGCCAATGACCATGAAGAATAGGGTAGCAATAATGACTCCAGCACAAGAAGGAAAGGTGCTTCTGATGCAAGATGGGAATTATAAAGAGATTTTATTTTTGTTAAAAATTCAGTATTTCTCTTAGAAAGTCATTTTTTTCCTTCAATCAAAGACTTTTCAATTATTTTCTCCATTTATCTTTGCCTTCAGTTTAACCATATGGTCTTGTTGCTCATGCAACAATTCTTCATGAGAAGATCAAATGAAAGGGATCCAAGCATCCAACTCGTCAGCTAAACAAATAGAATTGAAATTCTTGCTTGAACTGTCACGATTAACTTCACTTGAATATGGTCAAAACCCAATATACTTAAGTCTCCAAAAAGTTCCCCTCTTCATTTCTGGTTATTTAATACATTCATTTGCAAGAGATCGATCTCACAATCAAACCAATAATACATTTAAATTTACATGAAAAGTTAAGCAACCATAAGGAAGATAAATCAGGAAAGCACAAAAGAAGCTCCTTCCTTTCGGCAGAGAACAGGTGATTTAATAATAATAACAAAACAAAAACACCATCGAAGGATGAGTGACATGACGCACTAGAATTTGCAATTTGCAAAGATGGATTTGTTTGGAAAGTGAGAAATGTACCTTAACGAGAAACAAAAGCCGAGAGGTTAGAGCAATGAGAGCCGTCTCAGCCATCACAGATTGCAACATGTAGCACACGCCAATCTTGACCAAATCAACACTATTGTTGCCATTTAAAAGGTTTTCCCTCTCCATCGATAGTTTGTTGACTCTCCTATCAGAAATCCCAAATGGAGAGAAAAGAAAAACAAATGAAATTACTAGAGAGCAAGGGAGGTTTTGCCGTCTCTTTTTCAAAAGAAGGTCAAAGGTTTTGCTGGAATTTTGAAGCAGGTGAGATTGTGCAGAATATTTTTTTTTTTTAAATTAACCTTTTTATTTTTTTTCAAAAATAAATTTTAAAAAATAAAAAATATATATTATTTTAATTCATTTCCAAACAAAAAAAATACTTTAAAAAAAAATATTATTTTAAAGCTCCAATATCTTAAACACCCCTTCACTAGATAAATTTTATGGTGCTTTAGTGACTATCTTTTATTAGTTACCTCACTTTCTATATATATATATATATATATATATATATATATATATATATATATATATATATATTATTTTATGGGATATAAATTTTATTTTCTCTTTTCTTTTGTATTGATATTTTTCTTTGAGATAAATCAAATAAATAATTAATACGATTCAATTAATTATTTCTTTTGAATCAAAACATTCATGCTTAAAAATGATATAAAAAATTGTTGTAGAAGCCATAACAATACCCCCTTAGTTTCCATCACTAATTTCTAGATTTTAGCAAGAAATTTCAAGATTTCAATCATCATAAAATTGAGGAAGACAATGAATTAAATGATATATTATAATGCAAACCTCGAGGACAAAATTTTAAAATCTAGAATTAAGAATTTAAATATTTTCCAAAGAAAACTAAAATTATATTATAAGTTCCTGACTTGTTGATTACTTGAATCAACAACTAGAAGTATATGATTATAACGTTATAAATATGATCTTTTTGATAAGTTCTAAAAAGTTTAATTAAAAACCAAAAGCAAAAGTGCTCATGTAGTTTTTAGTCCAAAAAAAAAAAACAATTTATCTTCAAATCCAAAAATTAAAAGTATTTATATGTTTACTTAAAAATAAATAAACTTTAATTAACTATGTGCTAAAAGTTAAACCCAAATAAATAAATAACTTAAAAGTATTGATAAAATAAAATACAAAGCCTAAGTCTTTTATAAATAAAAGCACAATCCTTATAATTTACTCATGGGCCTTATCAAAAGGCTTTAACCTTGCAGGAAATAGTACCTATAAAATCTTCTGGAAAATTTTTTAACTCGATCCAATAGTTAGATTGAAAGTTATAACCATTAGCATATAGTTATTTAGCCAATCCAAGCTCAAATACATCTTAAACAACCCCATCTTTTACTTAGATCATATTGATCAAGACTTGATCCTTGTTTGAACTCAAATTCATGTTTGTTGTCACCTTAGAATGAATTCTGAAAGCTTGCTCGGACTGAATGTTATGAATCGATCTATTTAGTGCCTATTTGATCCTCATAGCTCTTGTCTTTGTAATTATTCCAATTAGTATATGCAATGGATCTTATAGTATTGCTTATTGATTCATATCATCCCCCCTCTCCTTTAAATGATTTGACCTTGAATTATCACATGCAATGGATCATATGATGTTGCTTGTTGATTCTCATCATTCCCCGTTTCCTTAAAATAATTCAACCTTGAATAGTCACATGCAATGGATCTTGTTCTATTGCTTGTTGATTCTCAGCATCCCCTCTCTCCACAAATTCATTCAGCCTTAAATCATCACCTATATTAAAAAATATATATAAACATTAAATTTAGCACTAATGTTATACTTATTTAGAAGTTCCATCTTGTATGCACTGTTATTAATTCATTCAAGGACTTGGGATGGAAATCTTTCTTTCCTCATAAACACCAAAATTCAATCACCAGGTTCAAAGATAACACATTGATGACCTTTGTTGGCTTTACAGGCACATTATTCTTTTTTTTTTCAATGTGCTATTAGACACTTTTATGAAGTTTCTTCACTATTTTAGCCTTTTTTTATATCCATTAAGACTAACCATTTCATCAGCAGGTAAAGGTAACAAGTCCAAAGGTGTTAATGGATTAAAATCATAAATAATTTTAATTTATAAATGATTAGTAATAGAATGTATACTCATATTATATGCAAACTCAATAAACAACAAACACTACTCCTAACTTTTTAAATTACTTTGAATGACAATACGTAATAATTTGGTTAAGTTCTAATTTACTACTTTCATTTGATTATTTGTTTATGGATGACTGGTTAAAAACAATAATTTTGTTCCTAACTTTTCCCATAAAATCTTCCAAAAATAAATAAAAAACTTAACATCTTAATCTGAAACAATACTCTTATGAACACCATGAAGGTGTATTATCTCTCTAAAGAACAAATCAACATTATTAGTTGCATCATCAATTTTATGACATGCTATGAAATGTGTCACCTTAGATAACTTATCTAACACCACAAAAAATTAAGTCCCTACCTCTTTTTATCTTAGGTAAAATTAAAATTAAAATCAAAATCGTGGAAATGTATGTCATAACCCAATCTTGGATCCCCTAAAATTCTTTCACACAAAAATACATATTTTTTTATTCAAAAATCCAAAAAAATTCGAAACTTAAAATCCAAAAATACTTTCGAGACACAAAGTGATAAGTCCTCGAGTTGCAACAGATTAAAATGCCAGAAGAATAGCTAAATTAGGGATATTTTGACAAGTTAGGATGAAGAAAGAAAGAAAATTGAGTTTGAAATCCGAACTTGACTAAAATTGAAAGAATTAATTAAGTTTAAGGATTTAATTAAATTTTTAATAGACTGAATTGACTTATTTAAGGATGTAATTGAAGAAAAATTAAGTTTGAAATCAATTGGGAAAAAAATTGAAACAATTAATTAAGTTTAAGGATTTAATTAAACTTCTAATGAGTTTTATGGATTCAATCAAGGACTAAATTAAAGAAACATCAAGTATGAAGGCCTAATTCAGATTAATTCAAAAAGATTGGAAGATTAGGGACACAACTGAAACTTTGAAAGGATACATTTATACAACCAGGGTTTAATTAAAAGAAACTTAAAGATTGAAGGTTAATTGAGGGTTAAATTAAAGAATCTTGAAACTAAGGACCAAAGTGCAAAAGGCATGTGATTTTAGGGACTAAAATTAATCAAATCATGGGTTGATTTGAAAGAAATTAAAAGTTTATGGTTGATAGAGGTCAAATTGCATAATTTGTAAACCAATGACTAATTTGTAAAAGACGCTCAAATCAAAGGATTTAAACCAAGGTTTTCAGGGGTATAATTGCAAAAACTAAGAAGTTTCATAGTCAATTAAGGGTGTATATGCTAAAATTAAAAGAATAGTGACTAAATTGAAAATTTTTCTAATATCCTACAAAAGCCAAGTCCATTACATGAGAAAATGACCCTAATTTTTAGGATTTAAATGAATGAAGTGTCACTTAGACTTTAATAAAGAAATGAGTGACACGTCATTTGATCCTTGTCTCTTTTTTTTTCAGCCTAAAAGGCTGACGAGATGCCAACTTCAGGTGAATGAACGTGACACCTCAAAGGATCTAATTACCACCACCCGACTAAGAAACATCTCTACAAGGATTAGCTACTCCTATCAAATGTTTACATCTTATTTGCTTGAACGAAATCGACAATATTTTGACCCCAATCACCCATCCTTGTATTAGCAGATTCAAGCTGATTGAGGGCCAACATTCTAATTATTGAATGTAAAGTTCTAGATCTCCAAATCAAATATGGTTTGTTCCTAATGATAAATCTACATGATCTCTACAAGGTTTAGGTCTAACAATGATACGTTTATGGCTTAATCTCCATAATGATCTTGACAAAGTACTCAACCCAATCATATATGACTGAACAAAAAATTCACCATGACAAAAAAGACTCTAAGGTTGTTTTCTTATGTTTGATTTTAGTTTACAAGAGGACAAAAAGGGTATCAAGTGCCACTTATTTCAGAGAGAAAGGTTTTAGAAGAGAAAGGATAATATTCTTACACGGAACCTCTTAGCAAACCCATTATGGTTTTGCTATTTCTAGTTTTGGTTCGCTTATAAAAGAGCAATTGCTCTTAAGTAGAGAGGAGGTGGATTTAGAGAGAAAGAAATCAAAAAGAGAAAATATAGAGGAAATTAGAGAGAAAACATAGAAGTATTTTTTTTAGTAAATAGAGAGAAAAGAGAAGCAAATAGTGTGAAAATTTGAAGGAAGAAAGAAGAAAAGAAGAAGTTTATACAAGCTAAGGAGCTGAAAACATGAGGAAAGAAGCAACGAAATCTTAAAACAAAATAAGCTATATTATTCAACAAGGTATAGCTAAAACTTTAGTGAGATGGTGTAGCCCAATGGACACACCTCTCTTTTAATGTCTTCCATGTTAATACTTTTGTTTCTTTTTTATTGATTATGTTGATTTCATTTGAGTTTAGAAGCTATGTTTAACATATTATTGTTCTTAGATGTGATATGCATTTGTTAGAGGTAAGTTAAAAAATATTTTGAGTATATAACTTGTTGTTTCTAGATTGTTAAAATCGTGTGTTAACATGTTTAAATATTTGTTTTTGATGTCATGAAGTTAAGTCTAATTGTTTGGATTCATGTGTGTGTGTGTGTGTTAAGACCTTTGATTGGTCAAGATTATGATTGCAAGTTGTTTTTTGTGTATTATCGAGTGTAAGAGGACTAAATTCATGTTAAGTTTTGGTTTGGAGTGTTTATCAGATCAATATAACAATGTTTTAAAAAAAAAAAAACAGTTTCTGAAGTTTTTAAACTAAGGTATTGTTGCATTGGTTTTGTTGTTTGTTGTTAATGTTTTAATTTTTTAGAGGGTTGCTATAAGCATGTTAAAGTCGAGTCTACCATGTTTAGGTCTTATTTCTAGTTATCAGGTGTTATTTTGGGTTTTGGTTTCATATTGCACTTTTCTGGGTTTTCTTTGAATTTCTAGGTTTATGTTCTTGAACCCAGATTTATATTTTCTTGTGTCTCCCAGATTTATATTTTCTTGTGTCTTGGCTTTTTAGCCTCTCTAGTGAGCTCTTTGAGGCTATAGCTCATATATGATGGTTATATACTTTTATTTTATCCATTTAAAGCTTGTTAACATTTTATTTTTGAATATTTTAATTCATATAAGTTCTATAATGTTATCCAAAAGAAGGCATTAAAATTAAAATGCCATTTGCAAAACCATATACATAAATTTCAAGAAATTAATTAGCTTAATTAAAATAATCATAGTTATTAAAATCAAAATATAGTTTACTAAATGCTCTATTAGACAATGTATGTTTCTTTGATAGCACCGCACTTTTGAAAAAAAATAAAACTTTTTTATTTGCTTTAAATTAATTTGTTTTTTAGTGTTTTAGATCGATGCTAAAAATAAATTTTAAAAATAAAAATATATATTATTTTAATACATTTCCTAGCAAAAAGCATAATAAAAAACTATAGCAATGATAAACACTACCTTAATTAAATCATCAAGTCATTAGTCAATCCTTAATTATTAGATTGACCCGTCTTGGTTTTTTCATTTTTAATTAAGAAAATGTGATTTCTTTTTAATTTTATTAGTATTAAATATTAACCTAATCAATTGGATTGAATTGGAACACTCGTAGTTTAACCACAAGTATGGATCATCAAGTTTCTAGCTCAACCCATTGGATTTGGAATAGACTGGGTTTGACAATGGTGAAGGAAAATGCCTTCAACCTATGACCTTGTTCATAACATTGCCCTCAAGTAATTCAAGCAATTGATTTTGCCATTAACGTTGCCTACATTGTAATAGCCCGGCTTCTCAAAGCCAAAATCGGTGGAATTTTTTTTTTATCCTTAAATCCCCGATGCTTTTCACAATAACATCCTAAGGTTAACAATAGATCCCATTCCTTATCATGGCACAATACTAATATGGTTATCACAAATCAACATCCTTATAAAATAGTTACTCAATACAAATACCCATGACATTATATTTACATGTTTGTAAGTTCATGTTACATCTTATTGACATATTTATAAATCACATTCATGTTCTAGCTTCATTATCATCATGAGTTTATACAAAAGTGTCGAATGACAATACACAATCTAATATTGTATCGTTATGAGTTCATACAATGTTCATCGGCAACTATACAACTAGTATATTCGTTCCTATCAAATACATAACACCTAAAACATACCATTACAAAGCACCTTTCAAAATATATGAACCAGTGGAACGAGCTTTCCTACGCACCTTGATTGTGTGATGTCTCTGTTACAAAAACAACATGGATATAAGAATTGTAAATAATCTATACATGATAATAAACAACAAGAACAACATGGATACAAGATTGTGTGATGTCCATGTTACAAAAACAGCATGGGGTTAATTACTTCACTTTAACTTAGTCTTTCACTTTATATGCTTATAGTCGTAGCTAATCTTAGTCTTTCACTTTATATGCTTATAGTCGTAGCTAATCGCAACATCCAAACTCAGTCATCCATCTCAATTCCATTAAACAAAACTAATCACAAAATTAAACTCGTTATCTCCTATAGATACAATTAGTTGAAGCTAATTATCATAATCAACTTGGCCATCAATCTATGATGTCATTAGCCAAAGCTAATCGTCATATTCAACTCAGTCATCCCTCTAGGATGTCATTAACCGAAACTAATCATTAGCACAACTCGATCATCCATCTAGGATGCCATTAGCCGAAGCTAATCATCAAACACAACACGGCTATCCATCACGGATGCCATTAGCCAAAGTTAATCATCAATTCATCCTGACTATCCCCTTAGGATGCCATTAGCCGAAGCTAATCATCAGTCGCAACCTAACAATTCCTCTAGGATGTCATTAGCCGAAGTTAATCATAATACTCATTCAACATTCTATAACAATTTAGCTTTCAATATATCTCAATAGTAGATCATTCATAATACTCGTACAAACATTTCATATTAATTTAGCATTCCTTATAACACAATAGTCGATTCTTCATAATACTCGTACAAATATTTAATAATAGATTAGCATTCATTATAACACCATGAGAGACCTTTCGTAATACTAGTACAAACATTCCATAACAGTTGAGCATTCATTATAACACAATAAAAATCTTTCATAGTATTCGTACAAACATTTCGTAACCATTTAACATTTATTATATCACAATAGTAGATCCTTCATGATATTCGTACAAACATTCCATAACAGTTTAGTACTAGCTATAACATAATAAAAGATCCTTCATAATAAATTCACTTCGGGAAATTAACGATATATTAGAAAGGGTGGAAGCCATTTACCTGTTCCTCTTGTGGGGTGTTCTTGTCTGGTCGCAGGTCCGATCTCGGTTGCACCACCTAACACATCAATGATCGCAAATCAGCACATTTGCATTTGGTAATCACATAACTCGTCACCATACATATTCCAAGAATACACATGTTCACATTCAAGTGTTCCACATATTACACAATCATACAATGAAATCGTTGCAAGCATTTAAGTCATTTCTGACATGGAAGTTTATCGTAGAAAATCGACAGCAAAAACTAATTCATTGGTGACCCAAAATTCAGCAACGAAGACTGATTCGCTAGTGACCGAGGATTTGGCAGCAAAAATTGATTCGTTGGTGACACAAGATTTGACAGCGAAGCTGATTCACTGGTAAAATGGTATTCGACAGTGAAAATTGATTTGTTGGTGACACAGGATTCGGCAGCAAAAACCAATTCACTAGTGAACCAGGATTCGACAACGTAACCCAGTCCTACGAGTGATGCATGAAATCATCAGCGTACTTAATCTGTTGTTAACTTAGAAATCGTTGACAAATACTAAGTCGTCGTTGACTAAAAAATCACCAGCGTAACCCAGTTTTACAACTAACGTTGAAATCGTCAGCGCACATAGGTTACTACTAACTTAGAAATCATTGACAAAAACTAAGTCGTTGTTGACCCAAAAATCATCAATGCAATCCAGTTCTACGACTGACGTTGGAATCGTCAACGGCTCAACGCTGGAATCGTCAACGGCTCAACGCTGGAATCGTCAGCGGCTTACTCAGAAATCATTGATGAAAATTGAGTCATGTCGACTTAGAAATCGTCATCACAGCCCAGTTTTACGGCTGACGCTAAAATCATCAGCACACATAGGCTACTGTTGACTTAGAAATTATTGACAAAAACGGAGTCGCTGCCGACTCAAAAATCATCAACGTAAACTAAGTCACTGCCGATTCAGAAATTATCAGCGACAAGGTGAGTCATTTCTAGTTTTGCCTTTTCCCTGGACTACACGTAAGGTTTACGCTATGCCTTCTCCCCTACACGTATCCAACCCAGTCGAACATAAATGTCCCCAATCACACTCCGTTCATCATATATTATCAAGTAATACAAAAACAACATCCCCAATGTACATTTATCAAGGTTTCTCCCAATTCATTACTTCCAAAACCAGCACCTAACATTGTTACAAATTTTACATTTCTATATATTCTAATTGTATCATGGTAATTCACCTACACAACTAATACAATTATTCAACACATGAGGGTTCTATTTCCAGTTCATCTCATATCATTCTAACTATGGTCATCATGTATAGTTTCCTTCATGATTCATTCCCTCCCCCCCTAGTCGAAATCTTGTTACCCATTACTCCCTAATTTGTACATGCAATTTCATAATATTTTATAACAAGTATATTCACAATAATATTTTTTAATACATACCTACAACAAAATCAAAGTATTAGATCATGATGTAATTTTCATTTCAACTCCAGCGTGATTTTAAGGCTTGCTAACAATACAATTTTGCACTTAGTATCAATCCAACACATTTTCATATAACTTCATTCACCACATATATAGAATTTATGTTATTAACACACAAGTATAATCACAACAATCATGTTGCAACCATATTCTCATTCACTTGAACTATATATATTCATGCAAGTTGATTAATCTCATAATAAAATCAAAGCATGAACATCAATATAATTTTGGTTCCAGCACAAAAATGTCCTTACAAGGCCAACAAGACCACAATCTAAGCATTTTCATCATTCCATTTCATATCCCATACAAATTCATCAAACCTTTGTGAGAATTAAGACATAACATCAATTTAGATTCTGTTTTAGCTTTTACATGTCCTTAGAAGTTAAATAAGGTTATAATCCATGTATCTTTTCATTTCAATCCTCATGTCATCCATCCCTTCCATTTGGTCGGCCCCTTACTTAGTTTTTCACATTCAAAATCACACACACTCATTCATTTCTTTGTTAAAAATCTGCACGTCTTCATTTTTCCATCATTCCATTTAAGTTCATCACTCTTAGTATACTAAATCTTGAGTCAAAATATAAGGATCTTAAACTCTCATTCTAGAGTTTTTTCCCTTCCTTTTTGTTTGAAATTTAGGGTAATACCCAGCCAAGGAAATGGTGTTGGTCTTGACTTACGTTTCTGTACAGTCTTAATGTAGGTTTAATGATTGTTCTTCTTCTTCCTTTCGGTTTCCTCCTTTTCCTTCTCTGCTGCAGCAGCCGACCTTTCCAGCTCACTTTCCTTTCATGGTTCTCTCCTTTCTTCTAACTCTCTTCTCACTCAACAGTCAAGAAGGCTTGCATGCAAACTGTCTTGGTTCTGTTTTGGAAACAGAAGTTGTTGCAACCAAGGCTGTTAGTCGACTGTTTTTTGGAAAGAGAAAGGGTCACCTTCTCTCTTTCCCTTGCATTTATATCCCGTCTAAAAAAAAAAACAGGATGTTTAGATGCTGGTTAAAACTACTCTTATCCTTCTTTAGATTATCTTAGAGCTGGTTTTATCCACCATAAATCCTAATCTAGGATAGGCCGGTTCTTCCCCATCATTTTTCTCTAGAGCAAGCTGGCCTGTTTTCCCCAACATCATCCTAGTGAAACTCGGCCTAACACTAATTTTTATTCGGTGTTACATACATTTTCAAACAAAAACTTTCCATCCAATATATATATATATATATATATATATATAACAAGGCAGAGAGGAAGATGGCCTAAAATATGCAAATTCATACCAACAACAGGAAGTAAATCCTGCCTCCCACTAACAGCTTGCCTCCACTTTAATGTGTTTTG
>Ga0325402_1006460_pt1 | contig 11089 bp, 5 predicted proteins | sample PopdelMetagenome_22_FD_207212 | JGI IMG/M metagenome (GOLD analysis project Ga0325402, IMG submission 207212) | Populus deltoides microbial communities from Bellville, Georgia, United States - Xylem-PdKOR-R3 | ecosystem: Host-associated > Plants > Phyllosphere > Stem > Wood/Secondary xylem...
AATTTTCCCTTTAGATTTGTATATAAAGTGTTCGATGTTAAATTAAAGATAAATGATCCGAGATAAAATATGATATTATTATTTTAAAAAAATTAAAAGAATAAGAATTGAATTTAACAAAAATAAAACCCTTTTTTATTTATACTATTCAAAAATCATAAGAAATTCAATTTAGTCTTTAAAATTTTAATTTATATATTATTTGATCCTTATTTTCTTATACTTTATATTTTAATATCAAATTTTATTTTTATAACATTTAATTCATTAATATCAAGAAAAGACAAAAGAAAATCACTTAAAAAAAATAAAGTGTTTGGCCAAAGACTTACAGATTACAAACATGCTGATCTTGATGTTAATAATCAAGAAGACAGACTACAAGTCATCCGTTATATTAAAAGAATTAAGTGCTCGTATAGGGAGAAAAGCAAAGAAAAGAAAACTAGTCACATTGGTCCATCTTTTAGACCAAAACATACCTAGCTTCTTCTTCTTCTTCTGTTTTTGGTTAAATAACCCTTAACCTTTTTATTATTATTTAGTTGTAAATTTTATTATAAAACTATATTTAAATAAATTTATTAAAATAATTATGTCATAGTTTCAAGAAGTTTAGAGTTTTTATGATAATATTAATAATTACTTTATGAATAATTATATATTAACTTAATATGCAAATATTATTTTTTAAAAATTGCTCATTAATATTTAATAAAAAGATAATATCAATTTTTTATATTTTTTATTGTAAATTTCTTATATTTATTTATACAAGTGCATAAATGATCGTCTCATAATTATTTTTTTAATGTTTTTTTTATTGAAACTTGCCACCAATAACCAAATCTTTTTAAGTGAAGATTAATGTTTTTCTTATAATTATAATAAGTTCTTATTTAAAAAATCTAATAAAAAATATATGTTTTCATCAAAATAAAAAAAAATACATGAATAAAAAATAAAGTTTTTTTTAATTCAAATTCTTAGAATTCTTACAAGCCTCTCTTGAAGTAACAGGACCTTGATCTAGTTGCTACTAGAGCCACCAATAACATAATTTTTTTTAACTATCATTATTTTTTTTGCAATAAATTAAATTATCATACTAATAAAAAATATTTAATTCTCAAAACAAAAGAAAAATATGATAAGAAAAGATAATTAAAAAAAAACTAAAATTGCTCAGTGTTTCACAGTGCAAGTCCATAATGAAACGCTGAGCAGTATTCTTTTTTTTTCTTATTTTTTTATTTTTATTTTTTTCCCATTTTTTCTCTTCTTCTTCTTCTATTTTTTTTCGATTTTTTTGTTTTTATTTTTTTCCCATTTTTTTCTGTTTTTTTTTTGTTTTCTATGCCTTTATTGATTTTTTTATTTTTGCTTTTTTATTTGTGTATTTTTCTTTTAATGAATTTTTTTTGTTTAATTTAGTTTGTTAATGTTAATTTTTTTATTTAGTTATCAAATTTTCATAACACGGATCCCGGGTTTGACGGGTTAACCTGATTTGACGAGTTAATCTGAATTTTTTTCTTTTCTTTTTAATTAATAACATATATTAAAACTGTTCAGTGTTTCACTGTGGAGTCCACAGTGAAACGCTAAACTGTTTTTTCGTTTTTAAATTTTTTTCTGTTTTATATATTTATTTATTTTGCTTTTTATGCCTTTATGAGTTTTTTTTTCTTTGTGTTTTTTTTCTTTTAATGATTTTTTTTTATTTTAGTTTGTTAATGTTAATTTTTTTTAGTTATCAGAATTTCATTACACGGATCCCGGATATGACTAGTTAACCTGGATTTTTCTTTTGTTTTTTTGTTTAATTTAGTTTTTTAATATTAAATTTCTTTCTATTTAATTATCAGACTTTCATGCCACGTATCTCGGGCTTGACAGGTTAACCAGTCAATTTTTTTTCTATTTATTTATCAAACTTTCATGACGCGAATCCCAGGTTTGACGGGTTAATCTGGTTTAAAGGGTTAACCCAGTTAATTCAGATTTTTTTTCTTTTTCTTCATTAGTTTTTTTCTTTCTATTGGTTTTTTTTCTTTGTTTTTTTAATTAATCTATTTAATTATCACACTTTTATGACACGACCTTGCAGCCAGACCCACATTCAAGACTCTTGGGTCCGGTGTTGTAGCCAGAATCACTTAAACTTGTGTCATGTAAGTTTAATATTATTATAAATATTACTCTTGGGTCAAGCGTTACAGCTAAACCAAAGGCTCTTGGGCATATTTTTGTAAAAATACCCAACACTCTTAGATCTTAGCCTTTTTTGATATTTTTTATGCAAGAAAAAAAATTAACCTGTGGCGTGTGCCTTTGTTTTTTTTTCTCTTTTTCTTTTTAAGTCTTTTACTGTGGATTGCACAATACAGTTCATAGTAAAAAAGTTGATGCCTTTAGTTTTTTTTGTCTTTTTTTAATTTAGTTTCTTAATATTAAATTTTTTTCTATTTAATTATCAGACTTTTATGACATGGATCCCAGTTTCGACATTAATCTTTTTTAATTTATTTTATTAATAATAAATCATTTTTCTATTTAATTATCACACTTTCATGACATGAATTTCAGGTTTGATAAGTTAACCTGGTTTGGTGGGTTAACCGAGTTGATTAAGATTTTTTTTTTCTTTTTCCTCATTAGTTTTGTTCTTCCGATTTTATCTTTCAATATTATATGCAGTTCACAGTGAAAATGCTAAAGCTTTTAGTTTTTTTTTTCTTTTTTTTATGTCTTTCACTGTGGACTGTACAGTGCAGTCTACGGTAAAAAGGTTGATGTCTTTTTTTTCTTTTTAATTAATTTTTTAATTTAGTTTGTTAATATTAAATTTTTTCTATTTAGTTATTAGATTTTCATGACATAGCTCTCAGGTTTGACAGGTTAACCCAGTTAATTTAGATTTTTTTTCTTTTTCTTCATTAGTTTTTTTCTTCTTATAAGTTTTTTTTCTTTTATTGTTTATTTTTATTTAATATTTTTTTATTTAATTTAGTTCATCAGTATTAAATTTTTTTTCTATTTAGTTATCGACTGATGCCTTTAGTTTTTCTTTTTTTTTCTTTTTGTTTTTTTGTTGTTTTTATGCCTTTAACTGTGGACTGCACACTATAGTCTACAATGAAAATGCTGATGTCTTTTTGTTTGTTTTTTTCCTTTTTCATTAATTTTTTTTGTTTAATTTAGTTTGTTAATGTTCAATTTTTTTTCTATTTAGTTATCAAATTTTCATGACACGGATCCCGAGTTTGACGGGTTAGCCCAGTTAATTTTGTGTTAACCCGTTAATTTTTTTTTTCTATTTAGTTATCAAACTTTCACGACATGAATTCAAGGTTTAACAAGTTAACCTGGTTTGAAGGGTTAATCTAGTTAATTCAGATTTTTTTTTCTTTTTCTTCATTAATTTTTTTCTTCCTTTTAGTTTTTTTCTTTTTAATTAATCTATTTAATTATCATATTTTTATGATATGACCTTGCAGCCAGACCCACATCCAAGACTATTGGGTATGGTATTGCAGTCAGACCCACTTAAACTTGAGTCATGCAAGTTTAATATTATTATTAATATTATAAATATTACTCTGGAGTCAGGTGTTACAGCCACACCCAAGACTCTTGGGTGTAGCTTTGCAAAAAACCTAATACTTTTAAATCTTAATTTTTTTTGATATTTTTTATGCAAAAACCATTGACCTGCGGCATCACGCGGGTTATGTAACTAGTTTTGACTAAAACAATACATTGCTCCACCATAAATCCAATCATTGTCTTATAAATATTTACTCTAATATCTATTACATCACGTGACAACATGTGAACACTTTGATAGTAAGAACTAAAAAGTGGTTAATTATGTTTTGCGTATATCTACCATTGAGCTTTGATTAGTTGCGTCAATTTGTTAATAACAAGGTATCTCTGCTCAGTATTGTATTAACTAGTGTTATTAAACCCGGACTAATCTGACGGGTTGATCCGGAACCCGGCAGACCTGGGAGCTGGATCGCTCTGGATTTTTCAAAAGAATGGTCAGTGCAACGACCTAGTCAAACCGAGTGGAGCCGACAGGTCAACCCGTGATTCGGGTGAGAACCGGCCAGATCTTTTTTTTAAAATATGGGATTTGAAACCCATTAGTATATATACTCTATGTTCCCAAGAAAAAAAATTATATTTTTTCAATGTGGGATAAAAAACTTTTTGGTTTAAATACTTCAACTTAAAAGGATAACATAGTATCTTTTTAATATGAGATTTAAAACCCATTAGTATATATACTCAATATTCACAAGAAAAAAAATATTTTTTTTCAATGTGAGATTTGAAACTCATTAGTATTTATGCTCTATGTTCACAAGAAAAAAACTATATTTTTTCAATGTGGGATAAGAAACTTTTTTTGGTTTAAATACTTCAACTTAAAAGTTTAACATGATATCTTTTAAATGTGAGATAAAAAACTTTTTAAAATATTCTTTTAAACTTCATTATTTACAATATGTATAACCTATATTTACATGGATATTTTTCTTAATTTTTTCATATAAAATATTAAAATTTTAATTATTTTTTAATTTTTCTGGGTGGACCCGAGTTGACCCGGGTTTAGCCATGAAACCCAGGACCTGGCCCCTTGACCGGGTCAACCTGAGCCGGGTTTAATAACTATAGTATTAACATTCAAGTCCTTTAACTTGAGAGACATGTTATATTTTATGTTTTAAAATTTTACTTACTTTATTTTGAAAAATAGTGCATATTTTTTTAACTTCATTAATAAAGGATAAAAATATTTATTTATTAATAAAACATACTTGATTCAATTTGTGTATTTTTTTAGGCACGATTTCCCAATAATATTTTTCATGAAAGTCCTAATTTTATATGTTTGAGATTTTATAGTTTTTTCATAAATTGTTTTTTTTCTAACGTGTCTTTTTGGCTTTTCAAAATAAAACAAAACCTCATTTGAAATCAGCAGATGTTTGACATTTCATTCTGACAAAATATTTTGATCAAACTCCAACCTGCGATAAAGGTTAATCAATCCTGAAGATTAAAAGTGTTTTGATTATAGAAATGACTCGATGATTGTTGAAATGACATGATAAACAATAAGAGATTACCGTATAAATTTTGAGCTCACACACAAAATTGAACCACGCATCACATAACTAGGTTTTAACAGTTTGCATAATGACATGTAGTGGATTTCAGTAGTTATGGACTCGTGAATCATGATGCTTACAAGTCCCAACCTTTACACTAGACAAGGTCAAAATTTATCGGTTCTAACCGATGTTGCTTGAAATGAGAAAAGACCATCTTTGATATCCCTTCACTTTCTAAAACTTATATCCCTTGTAGTTCTATTTTAAGCTGGATAGAATATTCTTTTCATAAAAACCCTAACTAGGATCACACCCCACATTGGATGCAAATGAGAGATATTTTGAAGACATTGATATAATTAATGGATAAAGGGGAAGGCTTAGAAAAAAAGTTCAATGATTGAAAGAGGGCTAAAAGAAAACACATAGACTGGGGACATATAAGAAAATTTTGAGAAAGGCTATGAGAAAAAAAATAAAAAGAAGTTGAAATTGCTTTCACTTAAAAGCAAGTCAAAGATAAAGGAAGGAGAACGCCTATCAAAGTCTAGGAAGAGCAAAAGAAATTTCAATCAAGGAAAGGCACAACAAAAGTCAATACTAGAAAAAAGACTAAGCTATAAATGTGACTTTTGGTATCCATTATAAAGCCTCTGATGTTATCAGATGATTGAGGTTGATTATTCATCAAGGAAAGGTGGATTTGCATTATGATTTATATTAAGAGAAGTCTGATCTTTGAGGTTAACAAGGTTATATGTCGTTTCCTCTACAAAGACACCAATAGAAAAAAGAGTTGATGAATATTTGATGTTGATCCTAGGTCTTTGAAATCCTCAAACACCTTTTAAGCCTTTGAAATTCCTTTCTTTCATAGCCATGAACCATAACCTGCATTACATGGTTTTAAAAGCCCTTTTTAATCAAGCAAAAATTTGAACCGATAAATGGCGCTCTCAAAACTTGAAGAGCTTTTCCATAAGGGTCGTGACTTCATGAATTAAGCTGTTGGTTATTATGCATGCTGATAAAATAAGTGCTAAGAAGAGAAACAACCTTTTTTGATAAAACCTGAGTTTTGACTTGAACATCTTGTTTTTTAAAATTCACTAAAAAGGTCACCTCATCACAGACCATCAAAAGATATATCCAAATTCAGAATCTAAAATGGATACAAAGAACCATGAAAAAAAAGTTCATCTTAGTCTTACAACGGGTCAATTTCTGTTTTCAAAATACATGACAATCAAAGGACTATATATTTCAAATAACGTGTAAGATATTTGATAAAAAAAAAAAAAACTTGATTTTTAAAAGGTCTTTTCAAAAAAAGGACATCTCTGATTTCATTTCAACAAACTAGACTTTGAATAGACATGATCTTTGAAATATGAGAGTTGATTTCAAAACAAGGGAGATTATTGAACACAGAAGAACATCGATTGAGTATGTGAAATCCTTGATAGAAATGACATTAACGCTCTTAGACACTCCTTGAAAAGTTGAGCAGCCGAGAGCAATACAGTGGACCATGAGAAGGAAAAAATAAGCAGTATTCAGAATAGCTACGAGGCAATGAAAGATGATTAAATGATGAATTAGTTAACTGAAGACAATGGTGTTCATAGAAAGATAATCAATGAACGAGCACATTCAAATCATACTGGGGGCACTATTTTCAAAGATAGTCCATAATTTAGTGAACCTTGACAACAATCGAGAAAACAAAGATGTACTTGAAGGACATCTTCATATCATCATCTTTTGAAATATGGCTATAGACCGATGTGGGCATACAGTTGCATTTGAATGAACATCGAAAAGATGTGCACACCACCAAGACAAATGGTGGACCAAAGATGTACCTACAGGACATTTTCATATCATTATCTTTTGAAACATGGCTATCGATTGATGAGGATACACGAATGAATGTAATTGAATGGCGAAAAGATGCACACCACCAAGACTGACTGTGGAACATGTTGTACTTGAAGAATAATTTCATATTATCATCCTTTAAAACATGGTTATCGATAGATGTTATCACACGACTGCATTGAATGAATGTTGGAAAGGCACCCACCCTGTAGACTAACTGTAGGACATTTCGTTTTGAAGCCAAATGTGCACTTCACCACATGAGTTTGGGTGATAAAAGCAACATCATTAATGAGGTCGAGACATTTCTTTTCACAAACTGATTAGAAGAGTTGAGAGGAATCTATTGAGAAGAATACTGAGCATACAACCATGAGCCTTTGTACTGCAAGCTATGAGATGCATGTCTGGATGATTTGATAGTTTCCAAGAAGACTGATGATAACATATACTTGAAGAGTATTGTTTCAATTGGAGGCAAGTCCATGATTGATTAGCAATCTAAAATTAGGTTAAACACTAGAAAACATCTTGATGGGTGTTAGCAAAACACACGCAACCAATCAAAGGATAATTCTTAAGAGAATCTAGAAGATGGATGATTTGTTCAACTCCCTATGATGAATCGAGCAACGCCACACATGGAAGCATGATCAAGCTTGAGAAGCAACGAGAGCAGTAATCATCATGGACAGCCTACGATAGACACGGCACTTACATCTGAGTGGAAGGCTAGCACACGAATGAACTAATACATTGAAAGAATAAAGAAAGCTTTGAATAACAAACAAAGGCACCCTGTGATGATGGAACATCGATGAGGGGGGGACCTATATATCAATTTAGGTAAGGATACATGCATGTCATCTAACGTCGAAGCATTGAATATATTTTTGATTTGTAGCAGGAAAAATCCTCAATATAGTCCAGCAAGATTGGGAAAAAAAAGAATCATTGAGTTGATGAACAACAAAGAATCATGGTTTTGACCCTAGAATGGGAGGAAGATGAGATAAAACCTAACATTAGGGAAATCTCAAAGAAATAAGAAGATCAACAAAGAAGAGTCTTCAATTCGAACCCTATCATCTTGAAGAAGAAACATATTTTTTGGTTAAAGAAGATTGCTAAAAGGAATCTCAGGTTAACCACAACATGAAGATTTTAGCTTTGGTTGAAAGGAGTCGTCAGATGGAATTTCAGGTTGACCGAGCTACACACAGACTTTGGTTCTGGTTAAAGAGGATCGGCGAAAGGGATCTCAGTTTAGCCAAAACACAAATTTTGGTTCTAGTTAAAGAGGATCGGCAAAGGGATCTCAGTTTAGCCAAAACACATATATTTTGGTTCTAGTTAAAGGGATCGGTGAAAAGGATCTTAGTTTAGCCTAACCATACACAGACTTTGGTTCTGGTTATAGGAGATCGGCGAAAGGGATCTTAGTTTAGCCTAACTACAAAGGATTTTGGTTCTGGTTAAAGGGGATCGACGAAAGGAATCTCAGTTTAGCCTAACCACACACAGACTTTGGTTCTGGTTAAAGGGGATCGGTAAAAGGGATCTTAGTTTAGCCTAACCACACACAGACTTTGGTTTTGGTTAAAAGCGATTGGCAAAAGGATCTTAATTTAGCCTAACTACAAAGGATTTTGGTTCTAGTTAAAGGGGATCAGCGAAGGGATCTTAGTTTAGCTTAACCACACACATGATTTTGGTTCTGGTTAAAGGGGATCGGCGAAAGGGATCTCAGTTTAGCCTAACCACACACAGACTTTAGTTCTGGTTAAAAGGGATCGGCGAAGGGATCTTAGTTTAGCCTAACCACACACAGATTTTGATTCTGGTTAAAGGGGATCAGTGAAAGGGATCTCATTTTAGCCTAACCACATACAGACTTTGGTTCTAGTTAAAGGGGATCGGCGAAGGGATCTCAGTTTAGCCTAACTACAAAGGATTTTGATTCTGATTAAAGGGGATCGGCAAAGGGATCTCAGTTTAGCCTAACCATACACATGAATTTGGTTCTGGTTAAAGGAGATCGGCAAAGGGATCTCAGTTTAGCTTAATCACGCAGAATTTAGCTTTGGTTAAAGGGAATCGCTAGATGGGATTTCAGGTTGACCGAGCTACATACCGATTTTGATTCTTGTTAGATCGCCAGATGGGATCTCAAGTAAACCCAATCAAAAAGGCAGGTCATCCTTGAAAATAGACCAAAGTGAGTATGAGTGGATAGGTCGCCCGTGAAAATAGACCAGTGTGAGTGTGTGGGCTGGTCGCTCCTGAAAATAGACCACTTTAAGTATGTATGGGCAGGTCGCCCGTGAAAATAGACTAGTGTGAGTGAGTGGGCTGGCCGCCCCCTACCTTTGCAAAAGAAGAAAACAGAAGCCAACCGACCGCTCCCCCTCACTCTCCCTTCCCATTTCCAGTGCCCTTCCATAACCCTAGAACAGCTCCACAGAGCCTCCTTCCCCTCTCTCAGCCACGAGACAACCATCCCCTGCATTTCCTTCCTTGCTGCAGACTCACAGAAACCGCCGATCATAAGACAACCCCTTACTCTCCATCCCAGTTATTCCCTTCCATCGGCCTCCCTCCCCAGCCATCTCACAGATCTCCAATCAACCGGCTAGCAGCAACGTCTCCTTCCCCATCAGCAGCGTCTGTTTTCCCCTTCAATCTCAGCTGTAGCAACCAAAATAGGTGCCATCTCCAGCTTCCCCCACCTCCATTGAAACCCTGCAACAACTCCTCCCCCACGCACGGTTGCACCCGCAGCTCCGGCCTCTAGCACTCCTTCCTAAGTCGCAAGGTCTGCCACCTGAAGAAGGAAAGAACATAAAACCAAGGGGAAGAAAGAAGACCAGGAGCAGATCTAAGAAGGAGAAAACAAAATAAAAACCACTGCTTGTTGCGTTTTCTTGGCTTTGCGGGTGACGTTACTTCCCAGCACCGGTGCAGAAGGGGAGAGGAGGAGAAAACGACTTAGATCCACCCATCTCTCAAGATGTGCCCGCGGCGACGCATGAACCCACGCGCCGCCAATGGTGCCGGCGCGTGGAGAAGACGCGTCGGCACTGTTCCGGTGGTTCAGAAGACTTCCCAATAGTTTTCTCAGATTTTTAGGGGCTATTTTGTAATTTTTAATTTGTGTAATATGTTTGTTTGGTTTATTTTAAATATTTGTGATTCGAAACATGTAAATGGGGGTTAAAAAAATAGAAAAAAAGATGTGTGTGTGTTTGAAATTTTTTTTTATATGTATATTATTGAATCAAAAAGATAAAAAAAATGAATTTAATGTTTTAATTTATATGCTCAAGTATATGAAGGACAAATAAAATTATATTGTATTTTCCATGAAAATATAAGAATATGTTTCTTCATATATTCTGGTATTTAATAACTGATTTATTAAAGTTTTAGAATTTGGCTAATATTTTATTTTTTAAATCATATCAAAGATACTAAGCAGCTTATCTTAGGTAGGGTGCGTTAGAGGTGATAATACCTTTCTAATCACAACCAATTTCTTACCCGTAAATCTCTAACAAGACCAATGTATCTGGGTTTCCTAGTAATCCTCAATTAAATACTAGGTAATGACTCCCAACGAATCAAGTAAACGAAATGAAAAATCATCAAACTATGCCGCGCGGGTGACGTATGACAAAGGAAAAGGTTAACTTTGTTTTTTTTAATAGTTTTTTTTCATTTTATTTTTTACTATTAAATTAGTTAGAAAAACACGTTAATAATTTTAAATATTTTTTTACATTAAAAATAAATAATCTAACATGCTATGTTGCGTGATTAATTATCTAGTTTATCTCATAATTGCTTAACCATTAAATAACAAAAGTAACAGTTATAATAACATCAGCTTAACTTCAACTTACCTTGATAGCATCATTTAAAGGTAAGCTAATCAAGAGAAGCCTCCATGCCGGCGACCATCAAGCATTGAGAGGGAGAATTTGAGAGTGGGAATTTTAACTACTCCTGCGTGTGTAGCCAAATCCAACATTATACCAAAAAATAAAAAACCAATTACATAATAAATAAATAATACA
>Ga0325402_1006466_pt1 | contig 11084 bp, 9 predicted proteins | sample PopdelMetagenome_22_FD_207212 | JGI IMG/M metagenome (GOLD analysis project Ga0325402, IMG submission 207212) | Populus deltoides microbial communities from Bellville, Georgia, United States - Xylem-PdKOR-R3 | ecosystem: Host-associated > Plants > Phyllosphere > Stem > Wood/Secondary xylem...
AAAATATTTTACTACACTTTCAAATATCTTCATACAAAATAATCTATTTTTTTAATTGTATTTAGTTTCGTGGAGCGATTGTCCAATCTCATTCTATATATCCTATAATTTCATGTGTGTATTACTTACACGACACCTAAGACATAAAAAACCTTTAATTGTGAAGATAGAGACAAGAATGAGTTTCTATCTCTATTTTTAGAATAATTTTTATTTTTTTAAATAAATTTCTTTTTAAACATTTCATAATATATATGTATGTATGTATATGTATATGTATATGTATATGTATATGCACATGTACGTGTCTGATCACATAGAATTCTGGTTTTGTGTTAGGTTTCTAGAAACTTCAATACATCATTTTCTTTCCTCTAATAGAAAATTTATTATCCAAGTAAAAAAAAAATCCTAAAATTATCTTCCAGATTTACCCTTGTCTCCACTAGATAATTCAATGAGCGCTTGATTTTTTTTTTTGTTATTAAAAAAAGGTTGAATATAAAACAAATGGATTTTGTTTTTGATTTGATTGATCACTGAAACTGAAACCTGAAGGAAAGGCGTGTTTGTGTGGGTCTTGTTTGTAATATTTTCTTTCTAGTATGCCCATCAAATAATAATAAATTCCCGTTGAAAACAAAACGCGTGTTTTGCTTTCATTCTTTAGGATTTAGGGTTAGGGTTAGATCTGTAACAAATCAGATTGTGAATTCCTGTTTCTTCCCTTTGAATTTAGGGTTTCAAATTTAATTTTTGTTTTATTTTAATGATTTTGACTTTTTGTTTGGAAATTCGGGTGTAGTCGGAGAACGTGTGTGTGTGTGTGTGTGGAGTTTCCAGCTGCTTTGACTGAATTGGGAATTACAATTCTGGATCAAGATCATGTAAGCCCTAATTTGATTTTTTTTACTAATTATTTATAAATATCTTGCTTGAATTCTATGATTTTTCTATGAATTGAATATCTCAGGAGTTTTTTTATTTTTATTTTTTTTGTGTTTGGCTATCGAGTTTGATTTTATTAATGATTTTATGGATTAAGTATTACAGATTTTCTTATAGAAAATTGTGATTTACGATTTTTTCAGTATCATAAATTTGATCCTGTGTATACCTTTTGTTTTAATTGTAAAATTAAGTTAATATTTTTTTTGAAGTAGAATTGTGGAATTGAGGAGGGGAAGTTGAGGCTTCCGTGTTTAAGATAGTTCATACATTAGTCTGGATATGTGATGCTTGAGAAATATAAATTTGCTCGTGTCAAGAAGTTATGATCCTTTGAGAATGTGAGTTGGTGTTTGAACGGCAAGGAGTGATAACATAATCTGCGCTGTGTTTTCTGATAAGAAACTATAAATGAATCTGTTACAGGCTATAGTAATTTTCTGGAAGCCCAGGAAAATTTAATGCAATGAAATGAGGCTATTGTCAAATTGGACTTTCGGTTGTTGGCTGTTAGTAACATGCTTTGTAATTAATCTGTTGATTATTTTTGTTTACAGTCATAATGGGAACTGAACTCATTAGAGTTCATGTTAAGGAGGAGAATGATGATATCCCATCAGTTCCACCTGGTTTCGAGTCTTTTGCAGCTTTCACCTTAAAAAGGGTGCAAGATGGTGAAAAACAAGACAGTAATGTAACCAGTTGTTCAGCCACTACAAGCGCTTCTGAATCACAGTCAGTCAAGATGGACACAGAGTTTGAGGATGAAGCAAAAGTTACGAGGTCCCTTCGACGCAGACCCTGGATAAAGTTTGAACATTTGGATAGCTGTTCAGAGGACGAGTCTGATTCTGTGAAGCTTAATCAAGTTAGTTTTTAGTATCATTTTCATCGTTATCTCTTTGAAAATGATGAGCAATGTCATGCATATCTAGCATTTGAATTTCTATTTTCCGTTGCAAGTTCTTTATGTCTACTCTGGATGCCTTATATCCCATTTCCTTATAGCAGAATCTCTCCTTAAGGTCTCGCCTTCCCAAGGGAGTGATCCGTGGATGTCCACAATGCAGTAATTGCCAAAAGGTTATTTTTTTTTCTTCTCCTTTTTTTTTCCTTGCATACTTGGATTAGCCTTTCATGCAGTCTGGTTTAATTAGCTTGATTCCCCTGTAGCAATTTCCATGTTATTGTCTAGACAACCATCATTATGTAGCATCCACAATAATTTCATTTTCAAGTTAATGGTTGGCACTGCCCCTACATATATGGCTGCTCTACTAAAGGGTGGATTCTTACTGTAATGTAGCTTCCTGTGGTTGCTAGTTCCAAGGGTCCTAGAGGATCGGAACTGTGTCTGATCTGATGTTGTGTTTTGATATACTCCTTCATGTCTTTTATCATCTGTTCCAATGTTTTTTGGTTGATAATTGAATATCTGGTACAGGTCAGTGCAAGATGGCATCCAGAAAGTGCTCGTAAGCTTGATATTGAGGATGCTCCTGTATTCTACCCAACTGAAGAGGTCTACATTTTTTCTTGTTATATTTTGCTTGTCTTAATTTCAAAAAAGACATTCTTCATATTCTGGTTTCGATGTGCAAATCTGTGATTTACTTATGTTCAATTATAAGGATCTGTGAATGTGTATGCAATCGTTTTTCCAGGAGTTCGAAGATACTTTGAAATATATTGCTAGCATACGGCCTAAAGCTGAACAATATGGAATCTGTCGCATTGTTCCTCCTCCTTCTTGGAAACCTCCCTGTCCCCTTAAGGAAAAAACTATTTGGGAGGGCTCTACGTTTGCAACTCGTGTCCAGAGGGTTGACAAACTGCAGAACCGGGACTCTATGAGAAAGAGGTCAACGATGTCTAATCATACAAGGAAGAAAAGGAGAAGATGCATGAGCATGGCAGTAGATTGTGGTACAGATATTGGAAGCATCTCAGGGTCAAATGATGCTGGTGTTTGTGAAGCTGAGAGATTTGGGTTTGAACCTGGCCCACTGTTTACTTTGGATACATTTCAGAAATATGCTGATGATTTCAAGGCCCAGTATTTCAGGAAGAATGAGAATACTATTAATAAGGGAGGCGATATGACAATGTTTCAGAAGACTTGTGAACCAACATTGGATAATATTGAGGGTGAATATTGGCGAATTGTAGAGAAAGCAACTGAAGAAATTGAGGTGTGTTTTGTGAGTGGATATGAGCTATTTGAATGTTGATTTTCTTTTTGTTGATTAATTCACTTATTTGTGTTGCCGTTCTTTACAGTGTCACTTGTCTCCCTTGTTTGCATGCAATGTGAGTTGCAAAGTGAACTAGAGTTGTTATATTTGCTTTGTCTATTGCAGGTCCTTTATGGGGCTGATCTGGAAACTGGGGTTTTTGGCAGTGGGTTTCCAAAAACATCTAATGAAGTTAGTTCTGCAACAAATGATCGTTATACAAAATCAGGCTGGAACCTGAATAACTTTCCGAGGCTTCCTGGATCCATTCTTTCCTTTGAAAGTGGGGATATATCTGGTGTTTTGGTGCCATGGCTGTATATAGGGATGTGCTTCTCCTCCTTCTGTTGGGTAAGACCTTATGTCTACTTTTTTATAGATTATACAAAAAGCCTAGCTTCAGTCAAAAATAAATAAATAATCATAGGTAAACAAATACATTGTTCTGTTATGTTTCTTGATGAATGTGTATGGAGTGTACTTTTTATTGGTAGCTTGTATAACTGAGCCTTGACGTCTCCATCTCCAATGATGGATAATCAGTTCAGTTTTAGGTTTTACAACTTTCATTTTTGCAATTTTTATAATAACAGCTCTTATTTGTCTTATGAACAGGCTTTGGCATAGTTTATGCATTTGTTTTAGAGCCTGATTACTTATTCTTGTGTTTCCTTTTTCTTTCACATGGTTGAGAACAGCATGTTGAAGATCATCACCTATATTCACTGAATTACATGCATTGGGGCGCACAAAAGATGTGGTATGGTGTGCCAGGGAAGGATGCCATTAAATTGGAAGAGACCATGAGAAAGCATTTACCTGATCTTTTTGAAGAACAACCCGACTTGCTTCATAAGCTGGTGAGTAAAAGTTCTTGCACTGTGCTACCATGTTAGAATCAGCTTAGTAATCTTTATGGTGAGATTTATAAATCTCAAGTGACATGGAACTCAGGCAGGAAACTTCAATTGCGAAAGTGCTCTATTCCATGGAATGCCGGATGCCTTATGTTTTTGTTCCTGAAATTCTGCAATCATTGGCACTTCGTTCCTGGCTTTCAGTTGTGTCAGTTACAGAGGCTTCATTTTTAGATGACCTAGGATAGCATGGATAGAATTGATTATTAACAGATGGTAGCTTTCCTCCTATTTTATAATGACAACCATGCCTTGAACTTGTTTTTCCCTTGCAGGTGACTCAGCTTTCCCCCAACATACTAAGATCTGAAGGAGTGCCTGTCTATCGGTGTGTTCAGAATTCCGGAGAGTTTGTGCTAACCTTTCCTCGAGCATATCATTCGGGGTTTAATTGTGGTTTCAATTGTGCGGAGGCAGTGAATGTAGCTCCAGTTGACTGGTTGCCCCATGGACAGACTGCTATAGAGCTGTACTGTGAGCAGAGACGGAGGACTTCCATCTCCCATGATAAACTGTTGCTTGGGGCAGCAAGGGAGGCAGTGAGAGCACATTGGGAACTGAATTTACTTAAGAGGAATACCTTGGATAACTTAAGATGGAAAGACGTGTGTGGAAAAAATGGGATATTAGCAAAAGCATTCAAGGTAAACTTTAGTTTGTCTCTATGAGACTATCCAGCTGATTTTCATTCTACAGTTTGAAATATATTTTGTCACAATGTCAGTTGTTTCAAGTCAAATCGATGGCTGTTTGAAATTTTGCTCGGCTTGCCTGGGTTCAAGGTAGTAATTCAAACACGCCACTAGAAAAATATTGGAGTTGTAGGATGCTGCCATTAAATTGGTATTGGCATATGTAGATTGTGATGCCTGTTCTAAGCTTCAAGATGCCATCTCAACTCTATTATTTGGTAAAACTTTTATGCAACGTGGCTGTGTACTGTTGACAGAACAGGCAGCTGATTTGATTTCCATTATTATAATGAACGGGGAAGTTATTACTTGGTTTACTTTTCAGTTTTCACTATTTTTTTTCTTTTTGTCTTGCTTGTTTTGGTGTGTGCTGCAGGTATCTTATCATTGACTTGTTAATATGCTTTTTTTCAGAAATCCTAGATGTTAAATTTGAAACTTGAAAGTGTGTCATTATGTTAGCAATAAAAGTTCTCACTGGAAAACTTTGGTGTTATTCCTTTTCCCTATTGACTTTGGATGTTCTTGGTTCAGGAACGTGTGGAGACAGAGCGTGTGAGGAGACAATTTCTCTGCAACTCTTCCCCAACATTGAAGATGGAGAGTGATTTTGATGCCACAAGTGAGAGGGAATGCAGTGTCTGCCTTTTTGATTTGCATCTGTCTGCAGCAGGGTGTCATTGCTCTCCAGATAAGTTTGCATGCTTGAGTCATGCAAAGCAGTTGTGTTCATGTGCTTGGGGTGCCAAATTTTTCCTGTTTCGCTATGATATCAGTGAATTAAATATCCTCCTGGAGGCATTGGAAGGAAAATTGAGTGCAGTGTACCGATGGGCAAGACTAGATCTTGGACTCGCCCTGACGAGTTTCGTTTCCAAAGACAACATGCAAGATGTTAAATTATCTTATTCTCCAACAAGAACAGCAACTGAACCGGTGAGATCACACACACCAGCAGATCCTTGTAGAGATTTACCAGGGAGAGCAATATCTAGTGATATTAGAATGAATTCATCTGGGATCTGTAGTCAGATAGCATTGGAAGAAGAGAAGAAACCACCTGAAGGCACTCCTTCAAAAGATGTGAGGGCATCATCTGTATCTCATAGTTCTTTTCAAGTTATTGAGAGGGACAATGACAATTTGAAGCTAAACCAAAAAGGTTCTAGTCTTTTGTCTACCAATTTAAGAACGCTAGTTTGCCTGTTGTCTCAAGAAGACACATCTTATGCTGCAGGCCTGGCTTCAGAGAAATGTGAAGGGAAGAAGCCTTCAACTTTGGGTAATGACAATGTTATTCTTCTTAGTGATGATGAAGTTGATGAACAGAAGCCAATTTTAGAAAGGGCAAAAGAAAATGTTTCCGGGAAGCTATCAATTTTGCATTATAGTTCATGTAATGATAATAAAGATTCAATCTTAACTGTTCCTGTGGTTGATGGAGCAGTTAAGAGTGAAAAGAATGTCAGTTCGTTACCTGATGAACAAAAAAATAATTCTTCATCTGGTCCTGTGGTGCAAGTGAAGGATGGCTATCATCAAGATGGTGGAAAGGTTTTGGAATTTAATCAACAGAATGTTTCTTGCCACACAGGTCCTAGCACAGCAGGATTTGGTAGGAATGTTCAGAATTCCTCAACTAATAGAGATACCAGTAAGGATAACGGAATGACAGATGTTGGGAGTCAGCATCCACAGCCATGTGGCATTGGAAAGCTTAACAATGCGGACAAGATGGGAGGAAATGCCACCTCAACTTCATTGGACAGCTCAAGAATTATGGCAGGTAGCCCATCTTCCTCGCAAAATAACTTGGAGAGACACTACCGCCAGAAGGGTCCCCGCATTGCCAAGGTAGTGCGAAGGATCAATTGCAATGTTGAACCTCTGGAATTTGGGGTTGTGCTTTCTGGAAAGTCATGGTGCAACAGCCAAGCAATTTTTCCCAAAGGTATCTTGCATATGTGTTTTATACAAAGATCATAAAGTTAAAGAATAGTCATGCTAAGGAATAGGAAGAGACCTGTATTTATGCATATTTGTTCTATTTGATGCAGGATTTAGAAGTCGAGTTAGGTACATAAGTGTTCTAGATCCAGCAAATATGTGTTACTATGTCTCCGAAATACTGGATGCAGGGCGAAACGGTCCTCTATTTATGGTAATACCAATTTTTCCTTTGGTCAGGATTTAATACTATAGTATCTTATCATCCATCAATTTGATTGTTGCAAAATACACTACTTATTTATTTATCTTTGAATATCCTGAGAGGTCATCATTACCTTTTTTCTTTTGATCCTTATTGGAATTCTAAGCAACTAAAGAAATTTGGAATGAATTTTAAGATTGTTGCTTAGTACTTGTCAGATGCATCTGATGGCTGCTCTTGTTCTCTAATACACTAAATTTTACTGATCATTGTTATGTAATTTTAACAGTGTTTGAATTCTGACATATAATCCCCTTGTATATAGCAAGCATTAGCAGGGGTAATGTCTCGTAAAAAATTTAAGTTGCTGGCATCATAAATTACCTTTCCTCCTAAAGAGTTGTGATATAACTCTCCTTGTTTATGATGATTGGTTTTGTAGCTAGTTTGAGGGTAGAAGTGATATTAATGAAGTACATTGAATAACCCAACCAGGAATTGGTCCAATTATAAATAACTCCATGCCGTGCTGAAAGTTGAGTGATGGGTGCCCATATTTGAATAAAAAGATTGGGTACGGCAATGGAATCTTGAATCTTGTGGATGGTTTAGATTTAGACAGTCGAAGTTCTTCGCATACAGTAGTTTTGAAATACTTCTAACCTGTGATTGAGACTGTCATTGGTCATTGCATTTAGATAGATTTTTCACGTCTGATCTGTTGTGCTCTGGTATTTTCAGGTTTCCTTGGAGCATTGGCCAAATGAGGTATTTTTTCATGTTTCAGCAGCCAGATGCTGGGAAATGGTTAGAGAGAGAGTGAATCAGGAGATCACAAAGCAGCATAAATCTGGAAGAATGAATCTTCCTCCCTTACAACCTCCTGGAAGTCTTGATGGCTTTGAAATGTTTGGGTTTTCTTCACCAGCAATTGTGCAGGTAAATTTCCAGTGTGCTGATTTCCCCAGTTTATTGGTTTTTTTAAAATAATAGCAAGGCAAAACTATCCCTTTGCCCCATGTGTTTGTGGCAAATGGTCTTCTTATTTGTGTTTCAAATTTAGCTGGTTGGTGCCAAAATTTGACAAAATGTTGGCCAATTGGCTCCAGTCAATAATTGCCACAAATTAAGCTTTGGAAGGGTCCACATTGCAATTTTCAGAAATTTAGGGACTGAACTGAACTTTTTTCTGAAAAATTCCAGTAGCCTCAACATTGGGATCTTTGCCATCTGGCCACCATCGAGGTGATATGGTGTTTAGAATGGTGGTGAGTGTGAACAACATGTGTTCATTAAGAGGGAAATTTTTCAAAAAAGAAAAATCAAATTAACTAGTATGTTTACAAGTGCAATTTAGTTCTTTTCTAAGGGCCTCTTTTTAATGAAAATTATTGATTGGGGTAAATTGACAAACATTTCATCAATTTGGTGTTATTTAATAGACTAAGTTTGAAACACAAGGGTAAGAGGACTATTTTTGCCTAATAAAAGCCATGTACTGTTGGTCCTTTATAACATGTAAACATCGTGTAACTGCTCCCGTGTGTTTAATTTTCTAAAAAAAATGAAAGAAACTAAGCTTCTTTAATACACAACAAATATACCTTAAATTCATAGGTTTTGTTTATATATATATATATATATAGCATCCGAGTAAAAAAAAAATGTCTCCTCATGGCAAGAATTAGATAAGCTTTCCAAAGACACTGATAAACCTATTATATTCAATCATGTTGTATCAAACCTGGCCTAAGTTGCTTTATCTTTGGAACGGTAAAAAAACCTTGTTCATGTTTTAATATACATGGTTCCACACTGCTTACAATTCTGAATTTTGATTTTGTTTTTCTCAGCTTTATTTGTGCCAAATGCTTTTTACATTGAATATAATTCAGCTCCCCCCCCCCCTCCCCTTTTTCCTATAAACAGGCCATAGAAGCATTAGACAGGAATCGAGTTTGTACAGATTATTGGGACTCCAGGCCATATTCACGGCCACAAGGACAGATTCCGCAACATTCTCAATCCATAGTCAATGCAGGGCATTCCCAGGGAACACACGAGGACCAGAATATTAGTAAAGCCCCCGGGAGCCAGTTATTACCAGTTGAAGCTGATACGATACTTAGAGGTCTATTCAAGAAGGCAAGCCCAGAAGAATTGATCGCACTGAGTCGTATTTTAAGTGGCAATAAGCCAGCAGCTAATCCTGGTCTAATAGCACAGCTTCTTAATGAAGAGATTTGCCACCGTCCTAGATGATTCATTAATTTGGTCTCATGAGGATTGAGACTGAATTCCATCGCAATTTTTTGACACTGTAAATTCCGAGTTCTCGGCTCTTATGTTTCTCATACGTCGTCATTCAAGCCGCCCATTCTTTTAGTAAGAGGAAAAGAAATGAACTAACAGAAAAAAGGAAATTTATCCTGCATAATTCTTCTTTGTAGGGTTATTTGTAGAAGAGAATCTGGGAATTTGCTAGAGTGGACACTCCCATGTTGTTATATGGCGTCCACAATTGGGGGAAGCATTCCGTCTCTAGAATTCCTTTTCTTGGTTCCTAACACAGATTCTTTTAGTGTACTGCTCATGGAGCTTTTGACAAGTATAAATCAATCATTCTTGCTGTCTGAAAGGTGGAACGCTTGCAGATTCATGGTGGTTATACTTTTATGTGTTGACTCGTTCTTTAGGCTGATATAGCTTTCGTGCTAGAGATATTTACAAGGGTGCTCACGTAACTTGGAATTAAAAACCTGTTGGTCCTAATACTAGTAGAAATAGAGTGCGGATGGCTAGGAAATTCGGATCGCTGATCCGAGTGGATTGACCTCTGGTGTACTGGTAAGTAAGATGGATGGTTTTCTTGGCTAATGCCATCGATGCAAAGACTGGGTGACCTGACATGGTTGGTTCCAATCATAGAGGACTCGTTGAAGCAGTGCAAAACTCTTGGGTATTCAATGGCTGTTAAATATAAATTGAAAAGGAGAGATGTTATTTCAATATATATATATATATATATATAAAAGAAAAACTATTAATGATCCAATGAAGTTTTAACAATCTAATTACTCATAGTAATTTTCGTGTCCTCTATTTTTACCCTTTTTTCTTGTGAAATTGCATTATTAATAATAAAAATAAATGATCCCACAACCAGCTTTGCATCGAGATGACTGATTTAAAACCTAACTTGGAGCAAGGGCTGAGTTGTCAGTTGAAATGATTGATCTGATTTGATATTTTTTTTTAAAAAAAAATTAAAACTTGACTAATTTTTTTATAAAAAAAATTAATGGGTTTTGGCCAGGTTCTATAGCAGGTCAAACCCGAGGGTTTGATCAGGTCAAGTTAATCTTTTATTTATTTTTTCTTAAACTTGAACCGGTCTAGACCATGGGTTGGTTGGGTGCTAGATCAACCCACTAGGTTGGTTTGAGTTTTACAATTAAAGTTATTATCCTATCATTAATTTCAACACTTAACATAAAATAAAGTAAAAATATCTAATTATTTTTTAAAATATTTAAGTTTGACAATAATACATATTAATAATAATTTTTTTTATTTTATTTTTTATATCTTATTCACTATCAACCAAATATGACATAAAAATAATCACTCTAATTTATACACTACTATTAAATATATTTTATTTTCATTTTGTCAATCTTTTTTATCATCACTGTGCTTCTCTTTTGTCTTGAAACAATAAGAAACTCGTATCCAGACAATGTTAAAAGGTAGCCTTCATTAGGGTAACATCAAGAGAGGGGGAAAATGGGCCCAAGCCTCAAGGGAATATAGGTATAAGTGAATAAATAATGGGCCCGATTGTGGGCATGGGCTCAAAAACCTTTTAAGCCCTCTCTGCCTACCCTGCGCCAGCTGCAATGCCCTTGTCACCCTAGCTAGATTCATTTGCCCCCTCGAATCGTCTTCAAGGTTTTATAGCCCGTAATGTTAGATGGAGAATGGCAAATACTCTGTACTTTTTCAGATGTAATTATGCCTTTTATGAATGTAATGATAAAAACTTTGAGTCTACTTAAATTCTATTGGCAAAAAATTTAGTTTGAATGTATAAAAATTGATGTGAAGATATGTTTAAATTGCCTAAAAATTAAGTTGGATA
>Ga0325402_1006474_pt1 | contig 11078 bp, 3 predicted proteins | sample PopdelMetagenome_22_FD_207212 | JGI IMG/M metagenome (GOLD analysis project Ga0325402, IMG submission 207212) | Populus deltoides microbial communities from Bellville, Georgia, United States - Xylem-PdKOR-R3 | ecosystem: Host-associated > Plants > Phyllosphere > Stem > Wood/Secondary xylem...
TAACCAGTTTATTAAAGTCATGAGAACTTGGCCAATATTTCAAAAAAATCAAAAAAAAATATTTTTGTTTTGTTTTAATATCTGGGATTACGAATTTATACGTAAAACGTATTCCTGATATAAAAAAAGGTAGTTCTTTTATAGACATTAGATCGGTTAAGTTTCACCTCCATAATATAAGAACCTCCTTACTAAGGAGGGCTTTTCTTGAACCATAGACGGACCAATATGATAAAGACCTTAGATTTTCATTAGACAATAAAACAATGCAGCTTACCTTAGGTAGGACGTATTTGGGGTGCTAATACCTTCCCTTTACGCAATCAGTCTCCGTACCCGATCTCTGAGACCAGTCAGGGTTCCTAGTGACCAAAATACTAGGTGGCGACTCCCATTCCATTTTCTCACCACTAAGAGACAAAGAATTCCTTGTCTCCCCATATTTACCAGATATATATCCATACATTTGAGGGTGGACGATCGCCGCAACGCCGCACACACGCGACAACTATATTGCCTTATCACGAGGCAGGAGTCTCCCACTAAGCTATTGACAGTGCTAATAGCCATGGCATGCTGCCTTTTCCACTAGCAATAACTAGTTATGTGCGCAGCACAACTAGGCACGCTAGTAACACTAGTGTTATTTCTTGTGTATTTCAAAGCTATCTGAACAGTGTTTTCTATAGATTCCGATCAAATCTGACAAAAATAGTAACCAAAGATCTCTTTTTTGAAAATTTAAAGAGAAAAAACTTATTTTTTAGAAAAATAACTTTGCACATAAAATTAATTCATAAATAACAATAGTAATCAAAACATGCAATCAACAACCCTAATTATGTAATAATAGCTCTATTACTTTATTAGGTTTCTCAAAACACTTAAAAGCAATGAAAACAATAATTTTTTTTTAAGGAATTGGAAGTTCTAAGGATTTTGTTAAACAATCAAGGGTCATTTAAGTTTTGAGCGAAGATTACTTGAAGATTATATCTTTTTCTAAGGTTTAATTAGTTTATTCAAAACTGAGTTATCATAAATCACAAGTCCTTCAAATATGTGGTCTTTAATAGTAATCCACATGAACCACCAGTAAAAAATCTCTTAAACCTTTTTTAGAAGAGAAAGATCGTTATGCTTTGAGTGCTAACTCTTTATTTTCTCTACTTTGCCTTTTTATATGGGTGAAGTATGTACAATACATGATGTGTAGAAAATATAAGGTATAGCATTCTAAAAAATTAATTTATTATCAATTCAAAAATTGATTGATCTATATTTGAAGATCAAATGCACTGTTTAACAATGTGACATGATCCCCTAACTATTAGAAAATTCATATGTGACCTGACTTAACCTTTGAGTAAGCAATTTCTTAATGTAATTATTATTCATTCATCAAGAATGTTTCGATTTAGACATTATAACATGTAATATGTCTATTGTATCAAATCACATTTGTTCTTAACACCATAGTCATAATCATTTAAATAGAATTTGAAACTCTTTTCAAATCTCATTCCACCTTGTTACAAGGATTCTACAATCAAAACTATTTAAGAACATGTAAAATATTTTCTCTAATTCACCTATGATGATGAATCATCTCTTTATCACTCAAATACCTTTATATAGCTCATGTTATACCCAATATATGCTTGTTTGTTATCCTTGATTAGAACAATAGTCAGGATCAAAGCATAACATTTCCTATATAAGATAACTTAGTGATCTCAAGTCTATAAATCACTTACACGATTATCATATGAGCCTTTTTAAAGACACATATGATTTCTACATATAAAATCATCATAAGGGTCAGTTTAGTGTACATATCACCTGACAAGCACTTACATATTGATTTCAAATATCTCTCATATCTGAGTTTATGAGAACAACTATTTTCTTTTATAAGAAAAGACAAAATATGTATCAGTCTTAAAAACTCCAATTAATTTACAATATTAATAGAGCATTAACTAAGAACATTTAGAAACAATACTTTGATACATTAAGAATCTGTAAGTATTGTAAAGAGATGATAGTTGTCATAACATATTTTTTACCCCTAAGTTTTCCATGTATTTTAAAAATATACAAAAATTCTAAATAATGTATTCTTAATGCATTCAGTTAATTCCCATTAATTTCATGTTTTTAGCACTTTTGTTCATTTTATTTTATTTTTGTGTGTCAAGATAGATAAAAGAGAAATAAAATTTTAGGAGTGAAATGAGAGGCAAGAAAAAAGGAAACCAAGATGACTAAAGACTGAATAATTTAAGGGGAGGTTCGATTAAAGGAGAAAAAAAATATAGAGAGAATTAAGTTGAGATTGGAAAAATTATAAAAGGATTCTAATTCACTGAGAAAATAAAATAAAATATTTCTAAATACTTTTTTTCCTATTTATTCTTTTCATGTTTTACTAGGAGCCCTAATATTATAAATGAAAGAGCAAAAAAACTAAAGATGAAGAGGAGACCTTTTTGTAAAACAAAAGGAACCTAAAAAAAGACAAAAAAAACCTAACATATAAAATTATATCTTCAACTGACAATCCCTCTCCTTGATTTTCTCTCATGTAAGAATCTAGTATATAATAACCATCATATCAAACCCCTACAAACCTCACCTCCCGCCATCCCTCTTTATTTTTATATTTTTTGAACCATAGAAACCAAAACTACAACTATCAAACACCATCTTCTCCTCACCATCGATGGCTAGACTACTCATACAGTACTAGTCAAATAACATCCATACCATAACAAAAAAAAAAAAGCAAAATAAAAATATGTATTTGACCCAACCATTCACATGTTTCCATCTCCACAGGAGCATGGATTCACGCACCAACAACAACACTTACTTAATGGTGTGAGGTGTACACGCCGACGTTGCCTCATCAAGTTCTAGCAATACTCGTCCAATTTCCAAAGCACTTGAAGGTCATTTTTTAACCTTAACTCCTTGATTTTGTTTATTTTATGGATAATTTATAATATTATTGGTGTTTGCAAATATAGTTGAATAAATAAAGTGTTGTGGATTCGTACCATTACTTGATAACCCTGAGGGTATAAAATTATGAGAGAATTGATATTTTATTTAAGTTGAAATAAAGACATGTTTCAAAACAAAGATTGCAAATCCATTTTAAATGTTAAATTTTTCTTGTATGTTTGTTATGTGTATTCACTGTCTTTTATTTGAGAATTGACCCAGGATTGGGCTACCTATTATTGGCTCCTATCCTTGGATGTTGACAATTAGGTAATGAAATTGGTGGGTATGTATTCATATATTGTTTTTAGTATTTTTATTTATAGCTATGGGATATGCATTGTAATACATGTGAAGAGCCCATCCTGGGATTATATAACTTTTCTCGACTTCTATCTTTGAAGGTTGATTATTAGATATTTTAATTGGTGACTAACTCAACCTAAGATTATTTTACTTGTTATTGGCCCTTATCATTGGATGTTGATTAGCAGGTAATGGAACTAGTGCATACACATTCATACTTCTTAGTATATTGTTTTGATATTTTTATTTCTTGTGATGTATTTGCTGGCATATATCATGAAAGCTCAATTTAGGATTAGATGACCTGTTCTCAACTCCTATCTTTGAAGGTTGATTGTCGGGTATTCAAATTGGCAATTGCATGTTCATATAAGGCCAAACACTTGTCCTTTGGTTAAAATAGGGGTTAGAGCATCTTTGGGACCAAACCTAAAATCCATTATTTAATTTAAATTTAAAATGAAAACATTAGGTTTAGGCAATATCGAGCACAATAAGCACTTTTTATGTTTATGAGAAATAACAAAGCATCTTACCTTATGTGAGATGTATAAGGTGATTGTTATCTTTCTAATTGCATAACTAACCACTTACCATAAAACTGATGACGACTTCTTTTTTTAATTTTATCTTTTTTTTACCAAAAAAGTCGCATTAATGTCCCCTACGACAATCTCTATCTAAATAGTTGATCTAATTTTCTTTATTCAGTGACCTTTTAGGTGCTAGATTTAAATCCTATCATATATTTTATTTTGAATCATCTCTTCATTAATAATAATATTTATTTATTTATTAGTTATTATTTTTAAAACTACCTCTTCTATAAAATATAATATTATGGTTTGTTTATGAAAGGTCAAACATTTTTTCCCAGCATCAATCCATTAAACTTAACTGAAAGTGTATTACCATACAAGTTTACCATTATAAATTATACATTGAAATATTAACAAAAATTAAAGTTTCACTCTAAATTGCATACAGAAGTAAGCATTCTAAGCTCGGGAAACACGAGGGTGCAATAACTAGTATATATCATAAAATACTACCAGGTAAAAGATATCGTAAATGTCTATTAGATAAAAGATATCATAAATATCTATTATATCATAAGGCAGGGGATGGCTAGCAGCGACCTCATCCCCTGCAAAATCTCCTCCCCCCGTCTCCCCCTTGAATAATTATAAAATTTAATGTTCTGGCTAATATTCTGGCTTCGCTCCTGCACACATCAGTTTTATTTTACCAACATCACATCCTTATATTGAGTATCTAATGATTTATAATTTCATTTAGTGTGAAAGAGAGTGGTAATTAACTATTACTAGATCATCGTCTACGCTACGCTGCGGATTAGATCATTTTTTTCTTTTAACATAAAAAAATATCCAGGTGTTGTTAATTTATTTTTTTGGTAGAGATTTTTTTTAACTATAAAAGAACTGTCTGATATGACTTGATTGATTTGGCATGTCCAAATACAAGAATGATGATAAAAATATAGTTTGGCTAAAAATATCAAGACAATATTTTTTTTAAATATCGAAACAACAACATATTAGATTGACTTGAATCAACATAGGTTAACCTATCAAATCCGCCACCCATGTCATGAAACCTTGATAACCCTATATAAAGCAAATATCAAAAAAATATTCAACTCAATATTAAAAGATGAAATTAAAAGCAATTATCAAGTAAAAAATGAGTTGAGTCAACTTGAGTTAACCTACTAAACTTGGGTCATGAGACTGAAATAACCTCATAAAAAACAAATCAAAATAAATTATAAAGTTCAATTACCAATCAACCCAATATTGATGATAAAATTAAAAAAAAAAATCAATTAAAAAAGGACATAAAATACCACTAAAGCCAACCGACCAAACCCGTGACTCGGGTCATGAGACTAGAATATACTTATAGATAAAAATAAAATAAATATGAAGTCTTATTTTTAATCAACCCAATATTAAAGGATGAAACGAGAAAAATTCAACTAAAAAAAGACAAAAAAAACACTCGAGTTAACTAGCCTAACATACGAATTAAGTCATAAGATCGTGATAACTCCATAGAAAAAAATAAAAACATTATGAAGTTCAATTACCAATCAACCTAATATAGATGGATTAAATTAAAAAAATCACATAAATAAAATGACAAAAAAATAACTTGATTCAACTTGAGTTAACTAGTCAAACTCGGGTCAGGAGAGTAAGATAACTCCATAGAAAGAAATAAAAAATATATAAATTCTAATTCCCAATCAACCCAATATTGAAGGATGAAATTAAATATATTCAATTAAAAAAATGACAAAAAAGACTTAGTCAACTTATCTAACTCATAAAACACGTGACCTAAATCATGAGACTAAGATTATTCTATAGAAAATAAATCAAAAAAAAATTATGAAACCGTATTCCCAATCAATCTAATGTTGAAGGGTGACGTTGGGAAAAAATCAAATAAAAAAATAACCCAAATCAATACAACTAACCCGCAAAACTTGTGACCCGGGTCATGAGAGTGAGATAACTCTATAGAAAATAAATTAAAATAAATTATGAAGTTCAATACCCAATAAATCCAATGTTGTAGGATGGGATTAAAAAAATTAAAATTAAAAAAAAAAATCCTCAAAACTTTTAAGGACCAAAATGAAAAAAGGCTTGGCATTTCATTATTCATTGCTATAGTGACAGGCTAACCAGCTAGATCGCTCGCGCTACATTGTTGGCTAAGCCAATTTTTTCACAAAAAAAAAAGGATATTCATGTTACATCAACATTTTCAAAGAAGTAAGAAAAATCTAAGATTAAGGTCATTGAAAAAGATCACCTGTGTTGTCAGAATAATGGCTCGGAAAGCAAGATAAAAAAAATACCATAAAGTGAATCTCATACTTATATTCAATCAAGTGATTTAATTTAATTAAAAAATAAAAATCCTTATAAAAAAAGCTAAATTGAACAAATATATAAAAAAAGCCAAAGGTAACTTGTGTTTTTTTCAGAATGAATGGAAGATCCCATAGAAAGTGAAAAAAAAAAGCAAAAAAATATTTGAGATTGAGAAAAAAATAAGCTTAAAAAAGAAAAAAATCTAAGCAAATCCAGTTGAAGTTTGAACTTTCTAAATTCAGGTAATCTCTCAAACTCATAACTTATTAAATTAGTACCTGGTCTCAACCAAGAATCTCAATATCCGACCAACTTAATGTTAAACGATGAAATAAATAAATTTAATTAAAAAACAAAATCCCTTTTAAAAAATCAAAATCTAACAAAGACAGGGAAAAACCCAAGGCAATACCAGACCAATTTAATGTTAAAGGATGAAAAGAATTAATTTAATCTAATAAAAATTATTTTTAAAAAATCTAGATCTAGAAAAAGATTGGAAAAAAACTCAAGACAATCCATACTATTCTCAAAAAGACAAAAAAATCTTGTAGAAAGAGAAAAACAATATTGGAAAATGAAATTAAAAAAATTAAAAAAACAACTTAGGCAAACCTCCTAAACCCGGATTAATATCTCAAACTCTTAACTCATAAAGCTCTAGACCCGAGCTCAATCAAGAAGCTCAGCATCCGATAAATTTAATTTAGAAGGATAAAATCATAAAAAAAAATAAACTAAAAATATTTTCAAGGTAAAAAAATAGTAATAAAAAATAAGGATCAAATTTGATAGAAAAAAAATAAAAGATCATGAAATTGAAAAAAAAATAAAAACCATTTCAAATAAAATATATAGCAATTAAAAGAGCAGGAACCAAATTTAACACATATAAAAAATCCATAGGGGTGAAATTGAAAAAAAATTCTAATTTTATAAATTATTTTAAATAAAAAAATACTAATTACAAGAGCATAGACTAAATTTGAAGAAAAAACTAATTGGAGAGTTGCATTAATTTTTTTAGGGTCATTGTGGTTTTCTAGGTTAAAAGAGAAAAGGAGATAAAAAAAAAAAAAGAAACAGTCTTAAAAGGTAGGGACAACCTGTAGAATTTTATCACCACCTTGAAAGCCATTGTTTGACCAAGTAAATCTGTCACATGTACGGCTGCAACATTCTTGGAGCTCCCACGCACCTCCATGTAAATTATGTAAATAATATTATATATTTAGTAAAAGACACATCGACTCCTCTATCAAATTGGTTATTACTGAAAAGCAAAAGAAAAAAATACACAAATGCCCCTGCATTATAGCTTCTTTGTTTTGGTTTCTAGGGATAATATCAGTAATTTATTGTGTAATTAAACATCAAAAGTAAAAAAATACCCCCAAGTCAGGGATATATGCAATTTTACTTTCAAGGATAAAAAAATCATTATATTATGCAAAAAGATATGTATCCAGTCTACCTCTGATTAATTAGGCAATACCTAATGAACCTTATGGAAAAGACAAAAATATCCATGAAGGCAATCTTTGTCAATTTTGTCAAGAAGGGAAAAGAGGTCAAAACATTGTTCCAATCTATAATGTTTTGAGTCTATGTTCAAAATAAATAAATGATCCCTTTCGGGTTTTTTTTGCATTAGTTTAGACAAGGACTAGTTATGCGACGTGCACTTTACCGCGGGTTAGATAATGTTTTTGACAAAAAAACTAATAAATATGCAAGCTTTTCAAATGTGTTTTTTTCTTAAAAAAATCTAATTATAAATCAAAAGGCTTATGCATGTATTTAATTAAATACATCGAGAACCATTTGTGTCAATAAATACAAAGAAACAAAGTGTTAACGCGTCCATTCAACTTGCCCTGCTGCAAGGTGAATTTTTTTTTTATATCGCAAAAAAATATATGTAGGTGTTATTAACATATTTTTAACATCAAGTAACAAATATAATTATGAACCAAAATTCGATGCTTATATATAATAAAATATAATAAATATTATATAAGTTAATAAAAATATATAAGATCTCAAGCTAACATTTACTGTAGCAGAAGAATGAAATAATATTACAATTGCTACAATGAAACTTTATTTTCTTATTCTTTGTATAATAATATTTTTTTTAAAAAGCGTAAAGAATGTTTTTTTTAAAACAAATTACAAAAAAATAATGATAAAAACAAAAAAAAATGATATAAATAAGTCAAATATAGAGTGATAAATATAGTATAAAGAATAAAAAAATAACAGTTCTTTTTCAAAAAATAAGTGTAAAGAAAAAAACACTAAAAAAATATTAAAAAAATGAAGATAAAAAAACAAATGGTGATAAATAGAATAAGTATAAAATGATAAAAATTCTAACTATAAAAAGCAAAAAAATATAAGGAAAACTTGTTTTTAAAAAAAAAACAAAAATTACAATTTTCTCATTATTACAATAAAAAAGTTAACAATTTTATCATTTATACATAAAAACACCATTTTGTCAGAGAACTAAAAAAAAAGTTCATTATGTTTTTATAGTTGAGCCCCAAATCTCAAGTTTCTTGCTCACTAATTATTTTTTTTGTCATCAAATAAATATTTATTAAATACATATTAGTTCTTATGAGACTAACAAAATTAGTGATGCATTAATTTTTTTAAAATATGAAATTTCTAAATAAACCGATGTAAAAAAAAAGTAATTTTCCTATGTTTTTTTTTTTTAAGGGGATTCAAGTAGTCTGAATGTTGATAAATTCAAGTATTTACTTCTCTAAAAGAAACACCTGACTTTTCATACTAGCACTGTATCCTTTGTTCATTGTCATTATCACTTCCACGTTGCCGCATATTTACAAAAAAACAATATTCTAGCTATCATTGGAAATTGGAACTGCTTTCTCCTTGCATTTCCACTCTCATCGTGGCATTTCTTTTCCGTCTCTTTCTAAATCTTGTAGACAAGAACAAGATTCAAAGAAATCATTTTAAAGACTTTTTTGCCCCCAAAATTAATCAACTATTTTTCATTACGCTCTTTTTCTTTTTTTCTTCAGTATAGATATTATTTTCTTTTATATATAAGGTATTATTGTAGAGGTAAGCAAAAAAAATTAAAAAACTGATTAAATCGAGAAAACAAAAAAAAAATAACTGAAAAAACCAAACCGTGAAAAAAACCGATCTTTTCGGTTTCGGTTTTATAAACATAAAACCGAAAAAACCGAACCCAACCCAAACTGGAAAAAAAACCAAAAAAACCAAGCCAAAACCAGAAAAAATCGAGCCAAACCAGCTAAAATCGTGCCAAACCGGAAAAAACTGAGCCAAACCAGTTTGAACCGGTTTTTGTCCTAAAAAACATAACCGAAACCGATCGGTTTGAACCGGTTTCGGTTCTTTTTTTTTTTTAAATTTCAATTTAGTTATTTCTTTTTGATAAAAACCGAACCGAATAAAAAATAATCACATCTAGTATCTTGGACCGATTTGTACATACCAAACTAAGTTCTCACACACCAAACAAACAAGACTTGTGAAATAAAATTTATTAATGGACAAAAAAAAAAAAAATCAAATTAAAAACTACAAAGATAACATACATATATATTTTTGGCTCTTATCCACTTGACTTAACGACCTACTAATGATTAAATATAAATATTACTTATTAACATACACCGTATATTGAACAAATGCATAATTACCAACTTTAGATGGAAAGAAAAATAAATGGAAATACAAATCTAAAAATCTAATCCATGTCTAATGTAATAAGCAACTATGGTAACTACAACCTTTTGCTAAAAATGGGGAAAAGACTCTAAATGCTACTAACGGATATAGTATTATATATATTTAATTGTATCTAATTTATTTTTAATAAGTTATTGTATCTCTCATTTATTATTTTGTTAGATTCTCATTATCAAAAATAATAAAAATAATTTGCACATAACCAAGTTTAAATTTTATATTTTTTAAATAAAAAATAAAAAAATATTTAAAATTCTGGTTACGATTCAATAAATTAAAATTTAATATTTAATCTTGTTAAGTTGTACATATAAATTATTCTACATGTGACAAATTTTGAAAATATTTTTAACATTTATATTTTAATTTTTTGGTAAAGATTATTGTGAATATATAAAATATTAACTTGATCAATTGATATATTTTCATCAAAAAAATATGGTGAAAGAATAGATTGGAGCATAGTTATATATATCTAATATTTAGTTGATTTAGTTTAAAGTTTGATTAGGAGAGAGATTATATCTAATATTTAACTATTTTTTTAAAAATAAATCCCAAGCAAGGTTTTTTTAATAAAAATATATTAGATTTTTTTAATCCGAAATTAGATCCTCAATTAATGAATCTTCGAGTTAATCCATCACGCCAGGGTCTAGGGATTAAAGGCACAGCAGCTTTTTTAATGATAAAATGGATGTAATTAAACACAATCCATTGAAAAAAGAAAGAAAAGAAAATAAATGAAAATAAAATATATCAATCTCATTCTCGTTGTATTTGCCATAAAAACCATAGAATTACGGTATCCCAAAACATATTTTTTTTGGGATTTTCGGGACAGTAAATGACATAATATATATATTTTTTTAAATAAAGAAAACCCAAAAAAGGAAAAAAAAAAAAAACCAAAGTGGTCAGGTCAGTTTTAGAGAGAGAGAGAGAAACAGTACACGAGAGGGTGTTGTGTACACATGACATACATGCACATGGTAGTTGTAGAGAGAAAAGGAGAGGAAGAAGGAAAGAGAGAGAGAGAGGTATATGCATCTATTGTAGAAGAGAGCAGCACTGTGGGTTCTCCTAAGCTATAGA
>Ga0325402_1006487_pt1 | contig 11070 bp, 10 predicted proteins | sample PopdelMetagenome_22_FD_207212 | JGI IMG/M metagenome (GOLD analysis project Ga0325402, IMG submission 207212) | Populus deltoides microbial communities from Bellville, Georgia, United States - Xylem-PdKOR-R3 | ecosystem: Host-associated > Plants > Phyllosphere > Stem > Wood/Secondary xylem...
TAAATTCTTATTGATGTAGACTTTCTCAGATTGCCTTGAAACTTTCTTGCCCCACCAATGGTCCACTCGAAGTAAAACACACGACTTTTCCAGCATGCCTAGTATTAGCTACTCAATTAAAAAAAAACAAATACTGAATAATTTTTTAAATAATTTAATTATATAAAATACTGAATAATCAAGTGAATTAAATACACTTGAAATAAATGTAATTTTCTCAGTGATTTTTTTATAAACATTTCTGTCTATTCAAATATTTTTTATATCATTTTATTTTCTAATTAAAAAAAAATTGAATAGAAACTTATTGGAAGGAGGGGACACTAGTATTAATTAAAATACATTTTGTTAGAATTTATAATTTTTATTTTATTAACCTTGTCGCATGTATGCAGTATTGATAATACATATTTTAAAATTGGAAAATCAAATATCAAGATTCTAATATAAATATTTGAGAGAAATATCCAACAATTCTAATTTAAAAAAAATATCTTTAAAATTAGTTTTAGTTTTACGTATAATGATCATGTATAAACAAACAACAAACGTGATTTTATATTATATGGTAAGTTTTTAGGTTTTTTATATTTATAAAGAAATTTAGTATTTATTGTAAAAATAGGGTTAAATATATTTAACAAAAAAGTATATAAATCAACATTATCAAAGAGATAAATTTAATTTTTATTTGTTTTAAGTCAAGATAATAATAAAAAAAAAAAAGTAAAGAAAGAAAATCCAAGTCCCACACGTGTGAATTTCTCTGTTAATGTTAACATTAACAGAGACAGATAAACAAAAGCAAAGACAGCAACAAAAAGCATAGTACACTTACCATTTCCTTCTCTCTCTAGATTTTTTTTATAATAAAAAGAAAGCATTTTTATTAGATCTGATTTTGATTTTGACCATAACAGAAACCCAAAAGACAGGCACTTTCAGCAACAAATTTCAGATATGGACGGTGGAGGTACGGCGGATACAGAGATGTCGGATGCCCCGGAACAAGAGCAGGCTCCACCACAACCTATGGGAGGAGGAGGTGGAGGAGGAGGAGGAGGAGGTGGAGGGATGGAGAATATACCGGCAACGTTGAGTCATGGAGGGAGGTTTATACAATATAATATATTTGGAAATATATTTGAAGTTACTGCTAAGTATAAACCTCCTATTATGCCTATTGGTAAAGGGGCTTATGGCATCGTCTGGTAACTAATCTTTCTCTTTAAAGAAGATCCCACTTTGTTTTTTCATATATATTTGTGCTTTCTTGGTTTGGTTTTGGATAGGTTGAAGTTTTTGTTTATTAATTAATGGATAAAACCCACTTTTTTCCTTATAAAAGTTTTGTTTTTTTGCCGTGCTTTGAGGTGAAGTTAGGTTATATTATGCAAAATCTGTGTTTTTTGAGGTGCTTTTGTGATAATTTGTGGTTTTTAGTGTTTGTTTTTGGATAAATTTGAGGTGTTGTTTGTTTATGAATTGATTCTTTGTGGGTTCTTTTAAGGAATGAATTGGAGCTTTTGTTGATTCTGTGGTGGTGTTGTTGTTTGTTTGCTAGTTCGGCTTTGAATTCTGAGACAAATGAGCATGTGGCAATAAAGAAGATAGCAAATGCGTTTGATAATAAGATTGATGCAAAGAGGACACTTCGCGAGATCAAGTTGCTTCGCCACATGGATCATGAAAATGTCAGTGAGTAATTGATTAGTTTTATTGATGCTCGTTATGTTTCGCGCCAATGTGTTGTAGTTTTTAGGGTTTTTGATGAAATGATGAGAGTGAGAATTAGGTAAATTCGGTGACCAATCAATAGAAGTATCCAAATGATAATATGATTGAATTTTTTTGCTTTGGTAGACATGAAGCCAGAGTGGATATTATTAGTCTAGCTTCCATTTAGAGACATTAGAGATTTCATCCCAAATAGAAACCGCGCGATGACAGTTATTATGATTATTGTATCACAATTAGTCATAGTTGGTAGCCCATTCATGGCACTTTTATTTTAACTCGCATCTCAATGGTACTCCAATGAAAGTACATGACTGGATATTCTTAATTGGATTACTGAAAATGAAGTTAAGGCCATGACTTAGGTTGAAGCTGGCAATGATTTAGTTAAGCAATTCTCATAGATTTAATCTAAAACTATCTGAGGTGGCATCAAATGGCTTTTAACCATTGGTCTGTAAAACATAGGGTTTTAAGCAGTTTCCATCCTTTCTGTACAACTGTCCTTTTGATTATGTCGTAACGCTGACTGCATCCAATCCATAAACCCGGAAACAAAACAAAGTTTGTTCCCTTTTGTCAAGATCTTGAATAAAAATCCTTGTTCGTCACTTAATTTGAAAAATATCTACAAAGGGAAGATTTTATGGGAGAGAGGTAAATGTTATGACTTTGATGATATTTTATGTTACATCACTTGTATTTGTCATGCAGGTTGTGGCAATCAGGGATATAATTCCTCCACCGCAGAGGGAATCGTTTAACGATGTTTATATTGCATATGAGCTAATGGACACTGACCTGCATCAGATCATTCGCTCCAATCAAGTATTATCAGAAGAGCACTGTCAGGTTAATATTAAATATTGGCTTTGTTTAGAGATAAGTACTGGAAGCAAAGGGAAGAAAACAGCCCAAAGCTTTATGCTAGTTATCTGAATTTTCTCATCTCCTTGGTCTTAATATGGCTCCATCTAGGGCTTACTATTATGGCTGATTGACAGCCCATTATGTATTTTTCTTTCACTCAATATTCCTTTTTAAGATAAATGATTTCTGTGGTCAGCATGGCCTTTTCATATTCTTTGACATATGAGAAAGGACCTGGGTTATATGAGGTCTAGTCAGCATTGAATTTCTATTGAGCCTTGTGTGACAAAAGGGTATAACGGTAGTTTGTTTGTTTGGATACAAACGTAATTTGGCAAGCTCAACTAAATACAACATCGGTATTTTTCCTTAATTTTTACTTTATCAAACTAAGTCAAAAACCTAAGGACCAAACATATTCTTTATTTTTGTTTTGCGCAGTATTTCCTGTATCAGATACTCCGTGGATTGAAATATATACATTCTGCAAACGTCCTGCATAGAGATTTAAAACCTAGCAATCTCCTCCTGAATGCTAATTGTGACTTGAAGATATGTGATTTTGGTCTGGCTCGTGTCACCTCGGAAACTGATTTCATGACAGAATATGTTGTTACAAGATGGTATCGAGCACCAGAGCTGCTCTTGAACTCCTCAGATTACACTGCAGCTATTGATGTGTGGTCAGTGGGTTGTGTGTTCATGGAGCTGATGGATCGAAAGCCCCTATTTCCTGGCCGAGATCATGTGCATCAGCTTCGTTTGCTTATGGAGGTAAATTAATTGTTAAATTTCTGTTGGCATGTTCCTATCTGCTGAAAAAGTTTTAGGATCACATCTGACTTGAATTTATTGATAATCCTTCAAATGTCATGCCTTTTATCCTTTTGCAAACAACGGGGGCAATCTCCTCTTCTTCTTTTTTTTTCACAATCTTGAAAAGAATTTGGAGTGTAAACCATAGTTTGGTAATCTTGACCTGAAAGTAAGTTATTCTGGCTGCATTTCTTAGATAGACACCTTTAAGTGGCCTTTAGTTATATCTCTCCGGTTCTTGATTACTATATGCCATTACAAATTTAGTCAAATGTGTGCAGAAACTAGTTAATATTACACATTTTCAAATAGGCATACGGATATATAGTATCCATGTGTCATCTTCTCAACACGAAGTTTTGCAATTTATGATTGATCATTTCTAATCCTTGCAGCTGATTGGCACCCCATCAGAGGCTGAGTTGGGTTTTTTGAATGAAAATGCAAAGAGATACATTCGGCAACTGCCACTTCATCGCCGTCAGTCATTCACTGAAAAGTTCCCAACTGTCCACCCGGCAGCTATTGATCTTATTGAAAAGATGTTAACTTTTGATCCCAGACAGAGGATTACTGGTGAGTTTGTTTCCTTGACCTTCAGTGTGTGTCAACACCATTGGAATTTCTCGTGTTAATTTTTGTCTTATTTTTCTTGGTCTCTGGTCTGACACAAATGATTCGCATTGCTTAGTTGATATGTATTCTCTTAGGAGATTGGAAATGGGATCTTGTGATGCTTGGATTTTTATTTATAGTCTTACACTGACTGTTTATTTAACAATTAATGTCATGAGTGACTTTGAGAATTAAAAACCCTAGTTTTACTTTCTAGCCTTTGCTTCAAATAAATTATAATTATTGGGAAATACAACCCTGCATCCGTTTGCACACCAGGCAATTTGAGTTCTCTTTGTTTTGACTGTAAAACTCATTGATACATGGTAGTCAATGGAACTCCAACCTGCAATGGTTTTATTACCAATTGGTGAAGCCTCTCTCCCCCTGCACCTTTGTTCCCTTAATTCAAAGTTTCCTTGTATCTGGCAGTAGTGTATAAGCCTGTATGGTTCATCTCACTTGGATAAGTGGCAAGTCATGGTATTGAGGCATGTAAATGGGTGGAGTGGGACTTGGGGGAGGGGAGGGGAGAAAATGTCATTGCATTATTATCTGCCAAAAACTGTAAATCTCAAAGATTTTCGTGCATTACTGCATTTGGGAGAGCAGAGATTATTTTTGTTGCTTGCAATTTTATAGGAACTAGAACATATTTTTGTGGCTTTGGATCTCAAATTGGGGGTACAGTTCTAGTTTCCGTTGGGGATTGTCAGTCTCCTGTCTAGGAAAGGAATGCTACCAGCATCCTTTGGGAAGTGGTCTAGGGCATGCGTCAACTTCACTTTTTGGATTGCCTTCTTGTTGCTAAAAATGCAACTATGCAAGTCTAAGTCTTCTGTGCAGCTATCAACTCACGCTGTGCTGACCTTTGAAAAACTGGAATTGGTTTGCTGACTTTCTTGCACGTGGGGTCGCTGATTCTATGTCACCGTTCCCCCCTGTTGAAATTCTGTGTGCACAGGTCTACAAATTATTCTTGGTCTTCAGAGAAGAAAAAAATAAACTGTGTGCCAACGTTCAGTTAGGAGAAATTTTGAAACATATAACAGATGTGATGTTTAGGTTAAGTGAATAAGAGATACATTTTATCAGGTGAATAAGAGATTCCTTTTCTGATGAGGTAAATATGCAATAATCTAGATATCACTTGGATTGATCATCCATACCAGCTGGAACTTGACTCCAATTTAAACTGGACTTTAATAGAATTACACTTCTATTATTCAATGGCTGATAAATTCATGAGTAGATAATGGTAAATAGATAAAAATCTAACAGGAGGCACATGGAGACATGTTCCCTTCTTTGTCTTCTTATATCGAGATAGTAACCAAACACTACTTAAATGCTCCTATAGCTTTTCCTTAACTGATTTTTTTTTTTTTTTGGCTGAACATGATATTGTTACATGTTATGATATTACATTATTTTGATATCCTGCATACTATTTCTCGTCTTTCACATAAAATTGTTGTCTTAGATTTCTGAAATGCACTTCAAATAATATCCATTCCTCTTAATTTGTTGCAGTTGAGGAAGCACTTGCTCATCCATACCTAACATCGCTTCACGACATCAGTGATGAACCAATCTGCATGACCCCCTTCAGCTTTGACTTTGAGCAGCATGCACTGACTGAAGAACAGATGAAGGAACTTATTTATCGGGAAGCTCTTGCATTCAACCCTGAATACCAGAACTAGTGACAATGAGTCATTTAATCATTGTGACTGGTCAGCTTGATTTCCTTGATTTATATGTTTTCTAGTGATTTCTTTCATGGTGTAAATACGTTCCATCCAAAACCGGGTGGTTCCTGAATCGAATTATTTATTATGGACAGAATTCAGGGGAACAAAACAATTAAAATGGTGTTTGTGTCGGCTGTCGCAGTGTTGTTCTTTCTATTGAATTGAGCCAACTTTTTTCCTGGCATTAACTTTCACATATGAAATATTATGCATCACTGGTCAGCGTGCCAGCTTCTAATTATTCCTGTCTTGCAATTCATGGACGATGCCCTATGATAGCCTTCGCATGGTGCAACCATTCACCATCCTTGTTTTGTTTTCACTTATCATGTTCATGTCAGTTAAAACAGAGAAGGGGAAAAGGAAAACTACAGGGTTCTTTGCGAGTCGAACAACCAGCAGGAACATCCCAAGCATAAACTCAATGTGTTCACATTTATTACATCATTGCTCAATTTATATGATACATCTCACATACTTGATTAAGAGTGTATTATCATGATATTCTGAAAGAAAGTGTACTATCATAATATTCTGAAAAGAAATGTTGGGACTGAATTTTTAAGGAGAAAAATTTGGAATCAAATTAATAGCATTACAAGCTCAGTGACTTGAAAAGGAAGAAGCAATTGGATGCATATTTGCTCAAAGCAAATTGCTGGAAAAATTGCTATAAAGAACAAGGCTATTGATATCCTCTTATAGGAAGAGACATCTGAGGGGTACCCTAGATAATCTTTGATCACGCCATCAGTTCTTCAAGCTTCCAAAGAATTTAGAAAGTGGCACAGGCCCAGCAGCCTCTTCATCATCAATACTGGAGTGCTTGGTTCTTGACTTGCGCTTCTTTTCCTTTGTTTTTCTAGACCTTGACTTTGATCTTTTTGATTCCCTCTCATCTTCACTACTTGAAGAATCCGAGGATGAACTGGAGGAGCTAGAATCATCGGATCTCCGCCTCGAATGCTGCAAGGTAATGCAAGATGATCAGGGTCCATTTCGAGTTTATATACCTAGGGAATGAGAAATTCATAGCAGTAGAGATGGAGGTAGGGAGGATAGTAATGATCAATCAGGAAGACTATACAGTAGACACTTGATAAAAGAACGCATGCATTTGGCAGAGACAAGAAACAGAAACAAATTCATGCAACAGCAAGACAGGAAACTAGCTACCCTCTACTAACAATAACCCAGAGAGAACTTCACAGGGCCTAACCAGCCAAACTCTTCAATTTGGAACTTCTTTCCAGATGATGAATATCCAAAAATCCCTGAATGACAATTAGTCTACCGGGAGTCATGCTACCTTAATCAGACAACAAGATCTTATCTGACCATCAATGGCACATGGAGGACCGCCTGTTCTGCATAAGGAGATATTATTCTAGGTGTATTTAGTTTCATTAAGAAAAAACTGGCCCAAAAAAGTAACATGGACTTTTCAATAAGATTGATAAAATCAAATTAGGCATCGTAGTTTTGAGTCATGTCAAATTGTAATATTCTAGAGTCTAGACAATGCATTCAATTAAAAAGTAAAACTATTAGAAAACTCAGGCACCTTTCTATGCATTCAATTAAAAAGTAAAACTATTAGAAAACTCAGGCACCTTTCTTTTTTTACTGCTGCGTTTCTTTGAATCTCTGTCCTTTCTATCTGCAAGAGCACATCTCAAATTTAGAAGAGGGGAAGAGGATTGTTACACAGGAAGAAGATACATCCATATACATACCCTTTTGATGACTAGATTTGCTACCAGAGTGATTCCGGCCATGAGCAAGTTTGCGTGCCCTTTCAGCATCCAATTGAGCTCGGTACTCCCTCATCATTCTATCCTTATCTGCTTCTAGTTCCCCCTTCCTCATTTCATCCTCCTAGTAAATACAGAGCACAAATTCAGCTTTCTTAAAAAATCTAGAAAAATTGAATCATCATTTAAAACTACATCAATATGTTTAAGCATGCATCAATCATGTTACAAACAAATATGATGCACAACTAATAGTTGCACAAACAGCAAGATAGTTGGGAGAGAAGATAGCATATCCACAGATTACCTTTTGCTTTTTCTTGTACTCTTCCCAGGTTACTGTGTGAGTTGTATTAAGGCTGGCCAAACGAGCAGCATGCCACTCTGGTGAATGAAAAGAACCATCCACCTGCGACTCGCCTCATCAGAAATGTTCCATGAAAATAAAAAATAGTAAAGAAGACGCATTCAAAATACAAAAACTACACTTAACTGCACACCCGTATCTCTTTATTTCTTTACACGCACACACAATTACAGCACCCAAAAAACTATAGAAGAAGAATTATTGCGCTTAATACTATAAACAAGCATGCACAACAGTTAGGATGGCCTATCTCTAAGAAATCAAAGTCTAAGGATCATCCTTGAAAAGGTCTTATAACAATGCAAGTTAAAATATATTACAAGAAGGAAACAAAAATTGTTTAAGAAGTAAACAGAACCACAATTCAACAAGCAAAAAGCAACCTGTATGGCACACTAGCATCACATCAGGGCAGCTCAAGGCTATACAGCAACAAGATAAGCTTCAAGGAACATTATACACCATCCTAAGTACAATGGCGAAAACACACTTTTACTCTCAACCACCCACCAGGATGATAAAATAGTTGAAGGAGCTTACAATTAGTGTTTACCAAATCAATTAACTACCACTCAAATCCCAAAAAGAATATACAATTAAATAAACTAACCTAGATGCTTACAAAACTCATATTCTTAGTTGCCCCAAAGCATCCAACTTTCCCAGCATCTTATGAATATCAATAAGCCAATAATCATGCTCACAAATCCACAATAGAAAATCAAAAATAGAAACAGTAATGTTAATCCATTGGCAAAAATTATTCAATAAACACTAAAGATTATGCAAAGCAACAAAAATCAAAGCAAAGAACGAAACTTTAACACAAAAATTACAAGGCAACAGGCAATATAATAATAAAATACAGAAAATTGAAGATGGGAATTTTAAGAATAGTATGAAACGGGACAAACCATGCCATCTTCAATCTCTTCAGGACCACCAGAGCTGGAGCCAAGCCTGGCTCTTTGCATAGCTTTGTAAGCTTGATTTTTACCCATTTTGAGAAATCTAAGAGAAACCCAGATGAGAAAACAAGGGGAATTGCAAGAAAGATTGAGTTTTTAAGAAAAAATTGTGACCCAGAAAGAGAATCGAGAGGAATTTTGGAGAGAGATTAGGGTATTATTAACGGTCCAGAACCCATGAGAGGGAGGGAGGGAAGGAGGGAGGGAGGATGTTGGGGTGTTTGGTTTAAGTTAATTGATGTGCGGGTGTTGTCGTTGTGGAAAGGCCCCCTAGGTTTTATCATATAGCCGGAAACACTTAGGGTTATTGCTGGTATAATATAGCCGGAAACACTTGGTTTCGTTTGTTTCGGTGGGAATGCCGTGTGGCTTGTATTTTGCACGAGAATTCTCAATTAAAATCTTAGTTATCAAAAAATTATACTTCATAAAATCTCTTACAATTTATTTTTTTTTAATTCATAACGACAAAAACTGTCATAATTTCAAATATATATTTTATATGATAATAAATTTATTCCTCATGTTATTATTATATTCTTAGGTTCCAAAAGATTGGAAGTAAGATTTTCAAAGATGGGAAGTAAAAAGTTTTACAGTGATTTTTTTATAATAAATAATATATATCTGTTTATTAATTTATGTTTCAATTATATTAATTCAATCTTGAAATATATATTTTTTTAATATTAATTAGTTTATTTTCAGCTTGAATAAAAAAATTAAACATAAAAAATAATATTTAGATTGTCAGAAGAATTTTGACATTATTATAAAACCTGCTATAACAATTCAAATTTAAAAAATCTTAACCCAACTATTTTTTAATCTAAATTTTAAATTAAATTATATAAAAGTTAATTTATATAATTTTATTTATTGGACAGGTCTTAAAAAAAACAAAGGATAGGATTAAATAAAAATTTTATATTAAAAAATCCCATCCAGCAGTACCAGCTTTTACACCATATGCTATCAAGAAATGAAGAAATCTCGCATTTGTGCGTGTTACCTTTTATAATTTCCTCTTATGTATTACACGTTTATTTCCAGAATCAACTGATTCTAACAACTTCTACACGAGTTCTACACAAAATGATCCTTGTAACTATTTAACAATGAACACTAATTATCCATAAGTCATAAGTCCAGCTGTAACAATCCAACTGTAACAATTTGCGATGCCTATGAAGTTTCCAAAACAGTCTTCAGGTATCGGTAGTGTTGTCCTCGATCCCACGCAAGTTAACTGCAAATCTCGAGATGGATGGCCTCAAATGGCCATTCCTAGCTTCAGCCACCTTCATGAGAGTATTCCATGTCAGTGCTACCGCGACTTCCACTCGGATCGGTTGACGTTTCAGCAGCTCCGAACCACCAAGACTAGCATTGACAACGGCTAGCTGCTTTCAGCTTTGATGTTGCTGCGCCATCAAAAACAAACCTTTTAACCAGAGCCTTGTGATTAGCTTTTAATATCTCTTGCGGTGGAATATTTGTAGGATTAGCCATATCTCTTGCTGGAAAGATGGAGCCCAGTTGAAAATTCGGGCGATACTCTACTTTATCAATCCCGATTCGATCGGCAAGCACCAGCGAAAGCATTAATAAATGCAAACGCCGAGAATGCATCAAGGATCCTGTGAGGAACACCTACACCAATGGCTAGTCCACCACATTCAAACACGTTGAATTGGACAGTGACCAAAGGGGTGTCAATATCCGAGTCGGACTGAAGATGGACCAGTTGATTTAGCAGCTCAATTTCATGCTGATCTACTCTCTCAAGAAGCTCAGAGAGGCTTCTGTTTACATGGACTTCCAAATATTCAGCTCCCTTATCATTACAATGAATTGAAGCATCATCTTTTATGTATCTGCCTGCTAATGGATAGAAAAGGGTTAAGACTTCTGATAGCGATTGTTGCAACTGTTTGCTTCTTTCTTCATTAATGTTGACATGGCCATGTTCTTGATCAGCTTCGGCTGGATAGAAGAAGATACGGGGCACGTTCAATGATGGAGCAATTTGGGATATGGGTGATTTCTGAAGAAGCTCTTGATTTTTTATAGAAGTTGTTTTTTTCTGTACGTAAACAAAACAAGACATTTAATACAATCTCCCTCGCATTACGTTCATGTTGTTTTTTCATTTCTCCTGAGCTTCATATTAAAGAAACCTGATTACT
>Ga0325402_1006491_pt1 | contig 11068 bp, 10 predicted proteins | sample PopdelMetagenome_22_FD_207212 | JGI IMG/M metagenome (GOLD analysis project Ga0325402, IMG submission 207212) | Populus deltoides microbial communities from Bellville, Georgia, United States - Xylem-PdKOR-R3 | ecosystem: Host-associated > Plants > Phyllosphere > Stem > Wood/Secondary xylem...
AACAGATAAAATAAAAAGAAAAAAGACAACACCTGGTTAATCACTTAAAAATAAATAAAACTACGTCCTTCGAAAATATGAGCTCGATTCAACGATGGAATAAGAAGTTACACACGTTTTTGTCAGAAGGAACGTTCGACATGTCCATTCTTGGACTTGAGCTTATTCATCTAATCCATAAACCTATATGCTAGGCATTTTATGTAGTCCAATTGCAATAAATCCATATATGACTACTTAGATCCTCCGTAACCTCCTGCATCAATTCTACAGCTACAATTGCAGTGAAAATGTTAGAATTAAGGACAGACTTCAAAGTGCATCTGCAGATAAGTTATGGAAAACTCTAATTTTCTTATGGGTAGCTAGTAATTCAGAATCACGAGCTGCATGACAAATCACTTTTGATAGCGTGTGATTTAGAAAAAGGTTTTGTTCCCTCACCTTTAATTATGCCTTTGTACTGTGTCCATATATACTTTACACCAATCCTATCCTAACATGTTCATGTCTTGCATTGCTGAATCAAGGAATCACTTTCTATATTCCGTTTGTATTCGTCTTCATACATCTGTCGGTTCCTGTCATAGATACTAACAAATCCTCGACTTGTTCATAGGAAGCTTAATTAAAGGATCAAAGCTAGATAAAGAAGTGTAGGCAGAAAAGCAAAAAGGGAAAGACAAAGAAGCTGAGAGTTGAGAAACTAAGGTGCAGGCCATAAAATATTGTTGTTCTTCCTTGTCACCACACGCACCACCCCTGTTAACTTTACGGTACAAAATTTTGATGTCTATAATCTATTTATTATTTAACATAACATAAAATAATGTATATATATTCCGATTAGATTTGATATTGTTAATAACATATCAGTTATCCATCAAATAAAATAATTATTAAAAAAAAACCTACTTATTTGAATTAGTATTCATCGAGTTCGAGTTTAGGTTAAATTGTCCTCGAACGTAATAAGAATTCTGTTAGCTACATTATATTGCTAGTGCTTAAATAGCAACTCATTTTATATTTTTGCAGTGCATAAAGCTTTGCACTACGATATGGATAGTGAGGAAAGAATAGAGGCTCTCTCTGGCCCTCGCTGGAAGGGTGTCAGTGATTATTTCCCCCCCTTTTGTTTACATTTTTATCTTCTTATTCAGCTCTCGTTACTCCTATTCTTCGGAGCATGCTTAAGTCATATTAGCTTAGGAACTTATGCTGGACATCGCAAACAAGAAGTTTCAAGATCCTGCTGACACGTTTAGATTGAGTCTGACTTTGTCTTGTTTCATTTTCAGAATAAAGTTTCTGATTTTCTTGAAGCGATTGCTTAAGCTTTTAGTTGTCTTAATTTCCATTAATAGAAAAGGGGGAGGATAAACAAGATAAATGATTGAATAAATTGATCTACCATACAGCATACAGCTTGGTTGGACCCATTTTCAACCTAACCGAGCTACCTTGTACGTAACTCGGTTGGGTTAATTTACAAAGCCTATTATCTACGGTAAACCATAATGGTGCACGCTACATGTAATATGAGTAAGCTTTCCTGTAACATGAGTGAGTTATAAAATAGAACTGTCACCTTTCATGGCGGGTAGTTGCTCCAAATTTTCTCCAATGTAGGCTATATATATGTTCTTAGGTTTAGTTATAGAGAATAAGGGCTTTTTTTTTCGGTCATTTGAACAATAGTAAAAAATACTTCAAGTATCTCTCTATCTATTTTTCTTACGCTATATTTTCTAGAAAAAAAACCCTAAACTAACTTAAACATCAAAAAATTATTCTGCAGGGTAATACCTATTTTCCAGCCTATTATTATCTGCGAAGATAGCTCAGGTCAGTGAGGTTGAGTTTGGCATGTTTAAGTGTGTTTGGCTAGGTGGTTTAATCTGTTTTTTGTTAAAATTTAAAATTATTTTTATTTAAAATTATTTTTTTATGTTTTTAGATTGTTTTGATATGCTAGTGTCAAAAATAATTTTTTTAAAATAAAAAAATTATTTTTATATATTTTAAAGTTAAAAATACTTTAAAAAATAAGTAACATGGTTATTGCAGGTACGAAGATTAGGCCAAAAGCAGGTTAATAAGGCAAATGATTTCGTTTTAAGAACTACGAATCTGGAAATTTAAGTTGAGTTGACTTTTTTTTTTTTTGATGAATTATGTTGTTAAAGTTATTTAACTCAGTTCAAGAATTGAATCACAAATTAATTAAAATAACATTATTTTAATATTAAAAAAAATCAGAATCATTTTGAATTATTATTTTTAATTAAAATAACTAGGTTAAACTGGTGAATTCTTGATTGATTTAAAAAAAAAAAAAAAAAACTTGATAAGGAGCAGGGAATAAGCTAGCCGGATCTCAAGCTTACCACCCGGGCCAGTTTAATAAATGGTGGTGTCGAGAAGGTGTCAGAATCCTTTGACAAGGTGGTGGCAGGCAGAGCGAGGTCTATATTGTGTAAAAGAAAATGAAGATGCTCTTTTGTCTTCTCAGAAATTCAAAAACGAATATGCGTTCTGGGAATATATCTTCAACGGATGCTTTATCACAGAACAACTACCTTTTTCTTTTATAATGGAAGCAAAATGTATCTTCTTTACTTTCTTTCATTGATGTGAACATCATCTGCATCATCACGTGGAAACCTCTGTCGAATCCGAATCCAATGCTCTTGTGAAAGCATCGGTCCACACACGCAAACGCATTAGTCTAGATGCGAATGGTTCATCTGAAACCCGATGGGAAAGGAACTTAACCTCGTAAGCTAGCCAAAAAATACTTCACCATTGAAACAGGAAAGAAAAAACACATATTCTCTAGCCCACAAGGCATCTAATTTAATTTGATGGATCACAAATTTTTAGACCACTTACAATTCAATACATTAATCATAGATCAGCACACTTGATCAAGGGATTACAGCCCAGGACTTGATTGATTTTCCATCACTGGACGTCCAGATCAAGAGTTAGCACTTTTTTGGCAGAATAATTGATGACTAATTTGATCTTCTAGTACACAAGATGAATGACGACTAATTTGACCTCACCATGCTATAAAAAACAGAAGCGTGTGAGGAACTGATGATTGTGAAGAGATGGGAGCAGGGAGTTCACACGATGCGGCTTCAGAGTCACAACAGACAGGGGGCGAACCCAGCCATACTCGGCCACAGTACAACGAAGAGACATCGACAGATGCAAAGCAGGGTGAAGCCAAGTTGAAGACGGTGGAGAAAGCACCAGAAGCAAAGCCCCTCGTGATACGACAGGAGAAAGCAGCAGATGTTAAGCCACTTCATGATGCCAAAGCAAAGACAGTAAAAGAAGTCAAGTTACCACATAACTGTGAAGCCATATTAAGAGATGCAGACTCCCCAGTTGACAGGTCTTCAGTGGACAAACTGTATGATCAACTGAGCACTGGAGTTTTCTTGAACCAAAAGAGAAAGGTAAAACTAATTTCCATCTCCTTAATTGTACCATTATTTTTTTACTTCCTAAAAATCATTGCAATTTTATTGCAGAAGTACTGGGTTGAAAAGAAGTGCTACAGCAATTGCTTCATGCTGTTTGCTAAGGATCTATCAATCACTTGGGGAGGAGATGCACGTTACTGGAAATGGCCTTCCATATGTGAATCAGGGTAACTATAAATGTATTCAATCCATACTAGGGTTTCTGTCTTGAGTATTTGATTTCTAAGATGCCGGAATCCCAGTTTCCATGCTGTAGCTAGTCTGATATGCATAATGCGTATATCTAGTACATATTCAAATTCATGTCAGCTTCATTTCCAGGAGATTTCATTTTCCTCAAGTCCTAATCATCAGTTCTCTTATGACAGTGATGTCACTGTGGATGTGGCAGAGCTATTAGATGTTTGCTGGCTGGAAATATATGGGAAATTCAACACAAAAATGCTCTCCCCAGGTATTTTGTATGAAGTTGTATTTGTAATAAAGCTGAAAGACCCAGCTTATGGATGGGGAGTTCCAGTGAATGTCTCACTGGTTCTCCCAAATGGATACAAGCAAGAACGCAAAGAAAAGTTACAAACAAAACCAAGAGAGCAATGGATTGAAGTGCCAGTTGGCGAGTTCATAACTTCACCAGAAAATGTTGGGGAGATACAATTCGGCATGCATGAATATGATGGCGGAGAATGGAAGAGGGGCCTTGTTATCAAAGGGATTGCCATTCGACCAAAAACTTAATCTTTCACAGAAATGATGATATAACATTTACTATCGACAGAAATGAACTAAAGAATAATCTACTATCAACAGAAATGGGCTGAAGAATAACCTATGATTTCCTTCAAATATTCAGTGGATAGCAAAGTTACCATGCTTTGAATAATCAAAACAGATTCAAGAGAGTGTAGATCTCCAAGTTTTCATTGAAGATGCTGAATTTGATAAATTAGTTGAATGAAAATAAAACTGTGTTGCTATTTAATTCTGTTTTACCTTTTCGAAAAAATAATTATAGCATGATGACATTTTTGCATATCGCATTTTGTCCCTACCCTACAACACGGTCATCTACAAACTGAAGCGCTTCTTTTCACCGCTCAATTGTAAAGATTATGGCCATGAAAGAGACTTCATTAAACTAATTCTTTTATTTTTGAAGAACGTACATGATAAGGAAGCATCCATGTCGCTTATCAAGTAACATGACAGGAGCTTGTACATAAGTGCATGACAATCAAATAAATAAAGCTATATTAAAAGATCAATTCAGAAAATAAAAACAAGTTAGGGTACCAATATGCAACACCTGCTTGTTGCAGCAAAGCTCCAAATGAGAATAAATGCCAGTCATCTCAAAGATCAGTGCGGTAATTTTCTGGTTTATACCACAATGAGAAATCAATTCCTTTGCTTTTCAGTTTCTCAGTTGCAGGTGCAATTCTCTCCAAAAGCTGCATTATAAAGAAAATCAATATATATCATCTGATTCAAACAAGATCACAGAGCACACTAACGAATTTGGCACATTATTTGAAATCATGGAACAGCTACCAGAAGGGTTGAGGATCACATAGTGTAATATGAATATAGAACATTTGATCTATTTATTTTCAGAGTGAATAGACTTCTCCACATCCATCATGGGATGTGGGTCAGTCTTTTCCTTCCAAGAAAAGGTACTTGTTCTAGCAATTTCCTTCTCATCTTTTCTGGTGGAAGGAAGAAAAAACTCCCTTATAAATGGGTACTAGATATTTTCCAATTAGAACAAGAGGGCCCAACAATTAGCTATTCAAAATTGTGACCTTAGAAGTCATATATATTTACCGCGAATGCCTTTCCATTTGGTTAAGATTTTAATGCCATTTGTCTCATGTCTGCACTCAAAGAATGGGGAAAACAGAGAAAGAACAATGCTCAATTTTGTCATAGGAAACAGGCAGTGAAGTCTAACCTTGGCATGCAGCACACCGTTAGACACCAAAACAGATCTATCAAATACACAAAATTTTCCACCATCCATGCGAGATACTGTCCCACCAGCCTCTTCAACTATCTGCTTGATAAGTAAAAAGAAGACATTAATATTGAAATATTTAGAACCGAGCCTGATTACTAGCAAAATTGATTCTATATTCAACACATATAGTTTGAAGTGCCTGTTTATGTTAGTTGGGGAATGCCAAGGATGGTGGCTGTGATTTTAGCAAGTTTAACAAGTGGCGAGTAAGAAAAATAATCATAGCGCCAAGAACAGTGCGACTATGTTTATTGTAGAGCTTATGGTTGAAGAGTCACCATGGAGCTTTAGGGGGAGAGCACTCAGTCAATGACTCAATGGCAAAGTCAAAATGATAAGTTACTCCTCAATTTCTAGAAATTACAACCCTCAGCATCTTCCTTGATGGGGTAATTGCAGTAATTTTTAAGTCGACACCAACTTAGGAATCCGTTGAACATATTAGCAAAGCATTAGATATTCACCAAAGCAGAAATCTGAGTCAGGAAGCCTTACCGCCACACACACCTAAAGGTTAGTTGAGTTATTTAGATTGGCATGTAGGATATAAGAGGTGCCAATACACTAATAGGTCATATTTTACCCCATTAATAAGTACTACAATCTCAAAAAGAGAAATAGAGTCTAATTGCATATGAAGCAAAAGCATTTGCAAAAAGACAACTTTTACCAGAGCACCAGCAGCCATATCCCAAGGCTTAAGACGATATTCCCAATATGCTTCTACAATCCCTAGAGCTACATGGCACATGTCAACTGCAGCAGCACCCAGCCTTCTAACACCCTATACATTATTACACAGCAGAAAAAGAAGAGAATGCAAAAACAATATGTTATGTTAAACAAAACAACAGCCTATCAGACAACTAAACAATTTAAAAGGAAAACGGCAATACCCTGCTGACATCAGTAAACTCTTTGAATAGTTCTATGTTAGTGGCCCATGGATCATCATGTTCATATCCGAAGCCAGTCACAAGAAGAGACTGTTCAACCTATAAGAAAAGAAAGAAAAACAAGGGAACAAGAAGAACAAAAGGAAATGAGGAGAAACTTAAAAACCATGCACTTGAGGATATTTACAATCTACCTTGCTAATATAGTCAAAATGGTCAATTTATGTCATTTGGTTACCTATCCATTTCCCTTTTCATTCTTAGTGATTCTAGAAAAGATATGATGCAAAATGATAATTTTATGTAGATAAAATGATGCAAGTCAATTAACTCTCCATGATGTGTTAAATCTATAAGAGTGAGTTCAACTCATAAGTAAGGCTTTAAGCTTCAGCAAGTATTGAAGCCGAGTTTAAAAGTAGCTCCAGATGTGATGTGTGAAAATCAAGGATCTTAATCTTAATCAACACATGATCACGTACCCGATCAGTTTGGCTCGCGTGAATTTTTTGGCCATTACAAAATGCTCCTCCACCTAACATGATTAATTGTAGTACCATAGATGAGCAAATGACTGAGGCAATTTAATAAAGAAAATAACAAGTTCAGTAAAATTTCTTACCAGCAATTGCAGTAAATGTGCGTGTATTCCAAGCCATAGGACCACCAACAAACTCCACCTAAAAACAAATGCTAGATTGTCAGCTTTCGTTTTCCTTTTCAGTCATGTAATGTTGATTATTTTTGTTTCCTGTGATTGTGTTTTCATCTTTCTTTTATGTCGAAAAAGAATTAGGCCTTGTCTACTTTATTTTCTTTCAAGATAGAAATAAATTTGATTAGTACCACAGCAGCAGCTGCTGGATTCCCTCGGAACAGAACTCCCACAGAAACTGCAAAGCTAGGATAACCATGTGCAAAATTTGTTGTTCCATCTACATAAATAGCAATGTTTGATAACTTCAAGTCACTTAACATGAAAAAATAACAAAGATCTACTCATGCAAAGCTTTTCTGATATATGTCTAGAAAAGATGCTGATCATAATGCTATCAATGATGCATAATTGATAATCAAAATTAAATTCTAAAATTCTATGTAACTATAGTTTCCATGCCCAGCAAAGAGAAAAAATGAAAAAAAAAAATCTTCAAAACGAAAAAGTAAAAAGCATAACAAAAATAACAAACCAAGAGTTAAAAGAGACAAACCTAGAGGATCGATGCACCATAGATAATCTGATAATGTATCTCCTATGATTCCTCCCTCCTCCCCAAGTATGAGGTGATCTCCAAAATTCCTTCTAACAACTTCTAATATAGCCGCCTCACTCATTTTGTCTGTACTGCAAGTAAATTTGGGCAAATAAAGTGAAAATTGTCATGTTTCAGTTCAGAATCCGATCAGTTAAGAAGGTAAACCAACATATCAGATGCTTTGGAAAATCTTTAACCAAAAAGCAACTTAATGACCATATAGTGGTCAATCTGTCAACTCCTCCTTAAGCCAGAACCCAATAGTCAATACATGCATCGTTTTTATGGACTACAATGATAAAATGATTATAGACTGTGATTGAATGACATGATCACACAATGATAATTCTTGCACAGGAAATGGGTTGCCGCCATCAATGAAAATTTCTAACTAGATAAATTTTTCATTTTCAAGGAATCCCCCTTCCAAGACATCCATTTTAAATGATCTCCACTCAAAGACATCTGTATAGCTTTGCGTCTGAGTGCAACGGTTGTGTGCGTGAATGTGAGGGTTCATCCTAAGTGGGGAACAGGAAGGAGGAGAAAGATTTGTGGAAAACATCTTCCAGCCTCTGAAGGCTATACAATTACTCAATAGGGAAAAGCAGCTGGAGGGCATGCCCATTAAGTATATGATTAGTTCCAAATATTGTTAATTTATATCTGCATATTGAGAACATTCCTTCGAATTTAGTATACAGAAAAATGGCAGATGAATTTACTCATAAATTGATAGAGATGAATTTCTTTTTCATCTAGGCCCAGTTATTAAGTTGCTGATATTTAATTATTTAATCAGTGCCACACAGCAAGATATTAAGTATGATCAGAAAGCAAAGAAAAGACTGCTTTTCAATGTTCACATTCTGATTCCACAACGACATACGAGTGTATTAAGGTGCAAATGCAATTTATCCAGACAGATCATCACCTTGAAACATCTTATCTATCATCTAACTTAGTAGATGACAAGGTAGGCAATAAACAATGATTAAGTAGGTAACAAGGTTTTCCCCTCAATAGCATAAACACTATATGACCATGAATAATAAAGAAAATATAGACATACATCAATAGTTGGGAAACTTTGATAAGTCCTTACTCGGTCACCAAGTCTGTAAGTCCTTTATACGTGATATTTCTAGGCTTATTAACAGCATCCATCACCACCTGGATTGAGAAACAGAATGCTTAGGTAACTACATGTTCAATTTGCATTTACTTGATGTTATTAATGTACACCAGCCAATCCCTAAATCATACATTGTCAATTAACAACAATAAAATATACAAAAAAAACTTTATTTAAAAAAAAATATTCAGGACATTCACTTGAGAGATATTTAGCAATGTAAACATTTATAAATATGTTCAATGTTGTCGTCTTCTTTTTTTCTTTAGAACATAGAATTGCTTTGGAAAAGAACAGGGTCATGTATCCATAATTAAATTGACTATCAATTGAACTTCATATCCTATATAGAGTAGAATATAACTCAGGCATTCCAGATTAATTGAAAAATGAAACAAATTTCAGTAGAAACGCATATCATTTCTAAGAAAATTGAACAAAAATACAACAAAAGCTCATAAATTTCACATTTTCATGAGCTTTTAATTAAAAAAAAATCCACTTTGAATTGAACAGGAACCAGAATCAAAGTCTCACTCAGTTAAAGAATCCTTGAAAGAGAGAGCTAGAGAGAGAAATCAAACCTCGGCGCCAGTTTTAGCGGCTGTTTCAACTACTTGAATAAGCTGATTAGATGATATAGGCCCAGTTGATGGAGCACCCACTTTAGGATACTTTCTTTCATTAGTAATCTCTGACAAGGCAGCCTTTGTGCACACATTTCTCGCTAGTTTCAAGTTCAAAAGCTGAATTTTTTTATAACCACTCTGAGAATTCTCAATAAATCTTTGTGGAAAACAAAGTTGTGAGTGATTTAAGAGTGAAAATGATCTGGGGTTCTGAGAAAATTCAAGGGGAATGTTAGTGGAAAACACTAGGGACCTGCCCATTTCAATCCCGGTTAAAGAGTTCTTGATTTTGTGACTTTTTGAGGTACAAAGTTTGGGACTTTTTGAGGTTTTTGCTTGTACTAGCGTCTGTGCCACAGGTTTTTATATGCATCTGCGTTGCTAAGGTAGTCTTGTCTGCACGTACTAAGAATCTAACGTGGAATTTCGGTGGACATACGGCGTAGTGTCATGTCGTTCATGGTGAGTTACATGTCGTCTGGTGTTAGAGGACAAGGAGTTAAGGATGATTATAGAGACTAATACATAATAGCATTTTTGCCTCACCACAGTAGCTTTGACAGTTCACTGACTCAAGTTATGACATTGTATGCATCTGATCAACGAAGATGGCTGAAAAAATGCATTTGATGGGAGAGACTGATGAACACTCTTGACATGTTAAAGTAGACTAGCACAAGCTTGCCACCATTAAAAGAATTCTTACTTGCCTTAGAAGTTATAATTGATTTTGGGTTACTTTATTTTCCTTCTAATGATTTCCGACTTATGGAATTTTGTGATAGCATTTCTGCAAGAGATATTAGTTATAGAAAGAGCCCCACCAGTTTTGTATTTCTCATGAGAGACCCTTTTTTTTCAAAGAACTTCAAAATATAGCCTTTTCACTCTCAACTTGTACTTATATACAAGCGGGATAGATCCAAGAAGAGAAGAAAATCACATTCGATTTTTTTCTTCTTCTCATGTCTCTGTTTCTGTGTTTATCTTTATTGTATATTTGTATATATCTAGGAGTTATAACTTGAATATTAACATAAAGAGACATGCCCATTTCAATACCAAATATCGAGTTCCTGACTTCCTGAGGCAAGAAGCTCAACCCCTTTGAGGTATTTCCTCTGTACTCGTGTTTGTGCCTCATGTTCTTAAGCATCTGTCCAGTGATGCTAGCAAGCAAGGGTCAAAAGACGTGAGCCATTTGTTCTTAATTATTGTTCTCTGCAAATAGGAAATCATATGTACAGAAGCAGATAATGGAATCAATAACCTTCGGTCTACGTGTATTTTCCTATAATATCAAAAGGGGAAAAAATTATTCTTTGAATTCGTCAAGAATATATGAAGTATGTTCATAGAAAAGGATGCCGATAATGTTGAAATAGGAGAAAGATTCCTTTTTGGTATATTTATAATCAAGTAAAAATATTCCTAGTTTAAAAAGATTTGTATTTAGGATTTTTAAAAATAATCAAGTAAAAATAATTATAATCACATTTCCAAAAAAAACTCTATATCCAAGTGATTGACACTGATTCTTCCAAGCTCATCAAATTTTTCGAAATTATTGTGGGAAATCGTTTTAATTTGTTTGGTATTCACTTATGAAACAATTAACTTTTTTATATGTGT
>Ga0325402_1006492_pt1 | contig 11067 bp, 5 predicted proteins | sample PopdelMetagenome_22_FD_207212 | JGI IMG/M metagenome (GOLD analysis project Ga0325402, IMG submission 207212) | Populus deltoides microbial communities from Bellville, Georgia, United States - Xylem-PdKOR-R3 | ecosystem: Host-associated > Plants > Phyllosphere > Stem > Wood/Secondary xylem...
TGTGTGTGTGTGTGTGATGGAATGTAATCCAGAAAACATGAAATATTATACCATCTCTCTCTGTTATTCTTTCTAAGTCTTCTTTTCTTCAGAGCACAAGGAATTATTTAGAAGTATCATCGAGATGGATAAAACGGATCAATTTTAAAACTTCTCGTTTCATTTTCTTTCTTAACTTAAATTTTTAATTAAATTATATGAGAACTAACCAGACATGAATGCTTTAATGGTAAAAAAATAGTCTGGTTTTTAAAAAATATTCAAGACAATAAGTTTTTAATAAAATATTGAGACAAAGCGTCATCCCATGACACGGGTAATGGACTCGTTGAACAACTTTGCATTAAAAAAGATATCATTCTTTGTCGGGCTAAGTTACTGGTTGAAAGTTGGATCCTAATCTGATTTTCAGATTTTCTACACCTATTAATCTCCTCTTTCTATTTTCTGCTTCATAAGAGTACACTAATGTTACTGTGTTTAACAACAAAATTCTCTTGAAGATTAGATGAAAGAGATGAGGGGTATGCTAAAGCTGCTCTGCTGCTATGCTGTTTCCAGCAACAAGTTTCTGCTTTGCACTTTACCTGTAGAGCCACAATCTGGCCAATCAAAAGGTTCTAAAAACAATTACGAGGGTTTAGATTTGCTACTTAGAGATCACTTGTTTAAGTCCCAAAAATTTCAGAGCCACTGAAAATTTATATGGTTGCTAATTTCAGACCCGTGAGATTAGTCGAGATACACGCAAGTATAACATTTTTTTTCCCTCCAAAAACTGAATTTGTAGACCAAGAACCCTTTAATGAAGAGGAAAAAAGCAACACAAGTAAGACCTAGAAGTGACCATCACTGAGTTATGAGGAACTTGCCGTCTGCTCATTTTCTCTAATCTCTTCTCTTCACGCACGCTCTAAAAGGTTTGTGTTCTGAATTTGGATAATGGACCTTCAACAATGGATTAGCTCAAGACATTTATCGGTTCTATTTGGCCGGATGAAGGTTGTGTATTAACTGAAGTCGGCACAAGCACCAACAATTGCTCCGATCTGCTTAATCACAGATGACCCTTGAGAAATTATTACATGAATCAAATTTATTATATATTGATTATGTCAATAAATTTATTTGAGCACACTTTATAACTTGAGATATGTTATTAGTTTAATTTTAAGAGGGCACCAAATACATATAATAATCTCCTGTAATGATTTATATTGAAAGCGATAAAATAAGGTTTTCATTAATAAAAAAATAAAGAAAAAAGGTTCAATCCAAAGTTGTGGAGCTGTGGAGAACTAGCAGTACAAGTAGATTTAGAGCTCGTTTGGCTACGAGGTAGAGGTTGCGTTTCTTCAAAAACGCATTGAATAAGTGTTTGGTTAAGAAAAAAAACTGTTTACTGTGCATGTGTCCCCCAGTTTATTGCGTGCGAGACGCAGGGAAATGGAAAGCAGCAATTTGCTTCTTTCTGCGCGGCCAAACTGAGTCCACTGTTCACTAAATAATTTTTTTTTTTAACAGTGGAGGCATGCCTCCACAGGCTGAATAGGTTTTTTTTTTTTTTAAATCAGTGTAGTTAATTAATTTTACTCGCACTGTTCACGTGAACGTGAACAACAATTTTTTTTGTTTTTTTTAAATTAGTTTAAGGTGAATTAAATTTACTTGTACTGTAATCTTAATTTTATTCTTGATAATATTTTATCTAATTTTGTAGTTCTTGTCGGATGAATTTTATACGTAATGAAATTGTAGATAATTTTTTGTTAAAGTAATTTTTTTATATATAAAGTGATTTATTTCATGATGTAATAGCAATATTAAATTCACAATATTTAAATTAAAAACCATCAATATTAATATATATTTTTTAAAATTATTTTATAACCTCAATTTCAAAAGCATTCTTAACCAAACACATTAAAACTACTTTTTCTTCAACCTCAATTTCGACCACAGTTTTAACCAAACACCTATTTTTTCAAACCAACCTCAACTAAAAGTACTTTTTATAAAACAACTTTTTTCAAACCACAACCACAACTGCTATCGCAATACCAAACTTATTAAATCTAGTTGCTTTAAAAAAAAATATTAAATTAATATTTTTTCTTTAGTATTTTGCTATGGTAAGATGAGATATTATATGAAATGAATTATATTATTATGTAATAACGTCATGCTTTGGTAACGTGGCTGCACCTTAGCAGCCCCTTCACCTGGATTTGCTAACGTAAGAGCCCTAACTCATCAGCCTAAGTCGTACTTCAAGACTTTTCTCTCGTACAAACAAACAGAACACAATCACTCTGCCACTCTCCCTTTTCTTCCTTCTCGACTACTTAACAGCACTACTACATCTTTGGACTTTGACGGGTAATAACAAAATCTCTTTCAATTTGATATTTAGTATTTCTCTGTGAATTTGTTGTTTATGGCACTAAATTTGATTGCCCTTTTATCTAAATTTTGCTAAGAATTAACTTGCAATCCCATCTCAGATTCATAAGTTGCTGTCTGTGTATAAGCATTAGTTACAATCAAATCTATACGCTAGTCCATCCTAAGCTTTTCAATCCTTTTTTGTTTAATTTATTATACAATTTATGAGTGCCTCTATATGCTACTGAGGTTATGATGTCTACTGTGTTAGACGATTTATGTATACCATTTTCTTGTTTTCCATACCTTGGGAAACTGATGTGCCATGGCTTTTATGGTGATTTAGTTAATTCTACTTGGCAATGAGCTCTGAGGGTGTTAAAGATGACTGTCTTGCGTGGGCAGCGAGAGACCCCTCTGGAGTCTTATCTCCTTTCAAGTTTAGTCGCAGGTATGCTTTAGGTTTTCCCTTGAAAGTTGAGTTCCGTTTTTTATATGCAATGTTTATACCAGCGGTTGCAATTTACAGCTTAAGTTTCGAATAAGAGTTTTTTGATTTATTTATGGATGTTTTGTCATGTATAAGCTAGAAGAACTGGTGAATTTTTTTTTGCTAAATTCAAAAGACTCTATTGTTTGTTGAGAATAACAGTCAAATACACGAGCTCTTTGATGTTGTTAACTGTAACCCAGAATGAAATGGCTGTACTTCCACAATTCTTCTTGCCTTTTTAACCGGTGGCTAAAGGTAATCTGGGAAATTCTATCCAGGGCTCTTGGAAAAGATGATGTTTCGCTAAAAATAACGCACTGTGGAGTTTGCTATGCTGATGTTATCTGGAGTAAGAACAAGCATGGAGATTCGTGCTATCCATTGGTGCCCGGGTATGTGGCCTAATTGAATAATATCACTAACTTTGATGATGAAACTAATTTTATGGTTTTATTGAACTTAAGTAGTTATGTTTGTTCGCTTACAGACATGAGATTGCTGGAATTGTAAAGGAAGTTGGATCCAGTGTCAGCAACTTCAAGGTTGGTGACCATGTTGGAGTAGGCACTTATGTTAATTCGTGCAGAGAATGTGAGCATTGCAATGACAAGGAAGAAGTTAGTTGTGAAAAAGGACCAGTTTACACTTTTAATGGCATTGATGCTGATGGCTCGATTACAAAGGGTGGATATTCTAGCTACATCGTTGTCCATGAAAGGTAAATACTTTTGTAATTTGTCTTTGTTCTTATATTTTCTGTTTATTTTGTTATACATCAAGAAATTTAGAGATGAACTATCCATGAGAAATAAGTTGACTTTGCTGTTGCTTTGTCACCATGAAATTCCAATGATTTGCTGTATTTCAGAGCCTAGCCATCTCTTCAGTATCAAATAGTAACATAATGCAAGGATCTAACATCAAAAAAGAAAAAGAAAAAAGAACAATCAATGCTAAGGCTTCTAGAGTTAATATGATACTGTTGACCTATTAATCTGCTGTTTCAAAAAGTGAGCCAGCTTTCACTCCATCGTTTGTGTTGAATCTACAGGTACTGCTTTCGGATACCTGATGGTTATCCTTTGGCCTCTGCAGCACCTCTGCTTTGTGCTGGAATCACTGTGTACAACCCCATGATGCGACATAAGATGAACCAACCTGGTAAATCTCTTGGAGTGATTGGGCTCGGTGGTCTGGGTCACATGGCAGTGAAGTTTGGCAAGGCTTTTGGATTGAAAGTAACTGTTTTAAGCACAAGCATATCTAAAAAGGAGGAAGCCCTGAGTGGGCTCGGCGCAGACAATTTCGTGATTACATCTGATCAAGCGCAGATGAAGGTGAAGTCACAAGAATTTCTGGGAAGCATGTTTTTATCTAATGACATAAGTGATATATTAATAATCATGTTTGCTCCCTATTTTCCTCTTGTTGATTTCCTTTTTTGATATCTGATATCTTTTATGCAGGCCTTGTGCAAATCACTAGACTTCATAATCGACACAGCATCCGGCGATCACCCATTTGATCCATACTTGTCTCTTTTGAAGACTGCTGGTGTTTTTGTTCTTGTTGGGTTCCCAAGTGAAGTCAAATTCAGTCCTGCGAGCCTCAATATCGGTAACTTCCTCTAGCAAATTTAGTTCTTAGTTTTTTTCTAGCCGAACTTTCTGATAGTCTTCCGTTGATATAAGAAATTGCAAGCGGAATTGATTGCTTAACCTACCACACTGGCAGGTATGAAAACTGTAGTTGGTAGCATAACAGGTGGTACAAGAGTGATCCAAGAGATGCTGGACTTCTGTGCTGCTAATAAAATTTACCCCGGGATTGAAGTAATTCCAATTCAGTATATAAATGAAGCTCTTGAGAGGATGGTAAAGAACGACGTGAAGTACCGGTTTGTGATTGATATTGAGAACTCCTTGAAGTGATAGCATGGAGGCAACCAGGGAAATCTCCTCATTTCATGCATACAGTCATAATATGCATGTTGGATGCCAGGGGGTTTTCTTCTATGAAATATATTTGGGTTTGATCCTATCCTTGGTGTTGTTGAAATAATGATCCAGAATTTTGCGAATGAATCATTTATATCCAGAAATATTGTACCGCAGCAATAATAATATTTGTTACCTACTGTTTGATTTAGTATAAAAGAAATAGCAGTTTATGTATTTTTGAGGTGTCCTTTCTCGTTTCTCTTTTGATGCTTCTGAGTACTGTTACCGCCAAATATCACATGATTACACGCAAATAGACTTGAATGACTTTGTTCGAAAAGTGGCATGAGAACGTTGAAGGTGAAGACAAAACCTATATATGATGGTTGCTGCCGTACCTGCATAACCAAGGATATAACTTCTGATGTGAGCAGCTTCTACCATTTTAACATTATTATTAGCTGACAAAACCTATATATTAGACTGACACGAAGAAACGAGTTGGATAGACTTTGTAAACCACAACCTGAGTAAGTTGGACAGAATTATTATTAGCAAGGCCTTAATGAACATATCCACTTCATATATAACAGATGATTGGTTACCTGGAGAATTAGTGATGCACTACCTGCAATATTTCATGTTAGAATAGGTGTTTGAGACTGTGTAAATGATTGTTTTTCAGAGTATTTTAGGACTTGTACTCTTCACTTTCTCCATCCTCAATAAGAGAGCAGCATGCAAATCAGTGAAATGGTAAAAAATTAGCTGAAGTTATTCATTATGAGCTCATTTAGGCACGTACCCGAGTAAAACTTCCATGATGAAAGTGAAATTTGGGGTGACATTACTTAACGCACTTGCAACTCCCGAAGATGTGCGCTAAACCAGCATAGTAAAGATAGATGGTAAATGATGCAGGTGGTTCTGATCAGTTAGTCATGGATCTGCCTCACCTGAGCTAAATGGATAGTTGTATAGAGATACTTATGAATCGATAGGATAGAACTAAGTTTAGGAAGAGATCTGAGTTGCTTAAAATAATCGGTCTAATAAAAAGATTCATAATTTTCAATCTAAAAGTTGAATTGTGCTCAAATTTAATGAGGAGGTTTCAAAAATCAAGTTCTGTAAGGGGTTGGAGGGATTGTTCAGGCTTTTTCTTTACCTTTCGAGTGCATAAGCAGAAATGCCCACCAAAACCATGGCCATGGCATGATGGTAACTGAACTAGTATCATCGCTACATGTGAAGCACATTCTTGCATATTTATGAATTAACTACTATATCTAAAGGATCAATCTCAGCCACTCCATCATAAAGAAAGGTGGATGATCCCAAATTGCTTTAAATTTTATTTATATGCAGAATCAAAGATTACAAGATCTTTATCATGAAGAAAAGAAATCATAACAATCATAATCTCCTTTATATAAGGGATTATGTATCTACATAGATTTATTCTAAATCAAACAAATATCTAGCTAAACTTAAACCTAAAAATCAGAACATAAAAAAAAAAAATACTATAATAGATAAATAAATATGGCTAAAAAATAAATGATAATAACTTCCAGTTTTGATGCAACCTATTCAACACTCCTCCTTGATGCTAAAGTTACACATTCTAATGCTTTCCCTCAAAGCTTCAAATCTGTTATTAGTTAAAGGCTTGGTAAACAAATATGCTACCTATTATTTTGAGATGCATTAAACTAACTTTAACTCTCCTTCTTATTGAAATTGTCTAACATGAAACTTAATTTTCATGTGCTTAGTTCTATCATGAAAAACAGAATTTTTTGAAATAATTATTGCTGTAATTTTATCACAAAACAATTTTGTAGGACGTCGTTGATTAAAGTCCAGATCGGTTAATATTTTTCTTAACAAAATCAATTGCTTTGCTATCACGTAAGATGCTATGTACTCTGTTTCTGCAGTAGAATGTGTAATCATTGATTGCTTCTTTGAGTACTCATCATTTCATCATCCCTTCTAACTCAGCCACTATCAGAAAAACCAATAAGTTTAATAGAGCTAGATTTCATATAATGTATGCCAAACTTTACAATTCCTTTCAGATATATTAGAACCCTCTTAGTTTCTATAAAATGAGTTTGACTTAGACCTTGCATGAACCTAGAAAGATAATTGTCAGCAAACACACAATATTTGGATACGTAGCAGTTAAATATAATAAGCTGCCAACTCAACTTCTTTAAGCTTTACCATATGTTTTTAGAGCTCCATCCTCTTTTTTAAACTTCTCTACTGGCACCATAAGAGTACTAACTGGTTTGCAATTTTTTGATATCAAACTTATTTAATAGCTTCAAAGAGAACCTCTTTTGACATAAAAAAAAATAACCATATATAGACTGAGATACCTCCCTGCCTAAAAAATATGTCATCAAACCAAGTTCATTCATCTCAAACTTATTCTTTATGTTGGCTTTAAATTCTTCTACAAGTTGCTCCTTATCACATGTGATCAACAAATCATCTCTATATACTAACACAATTAGTTTGTTTTTACCAATATGCTTCACATACAAAGTTACTTTATTTATACTCCTTTCAAAGCCTGAGCTTAAGAGGTGGCTATGTAATCTATTATACCAGGCCTTTAAAACTTGTTTAAGTCCATATAAAGCATTCTTTAACAAATATACTTTATTTGTTGTATTCTTTTTTTCAAAACCATAAAGTGTTCAACATATATTTTTTCATGTAAAAAACCATTTAAAAATGCAAACTTGACATTCAATTGAAAGATATACTATCCACGTTTTGGATAATGATCGAGGATTTAATTAAATGGTTATCAAGAGACTAACCGTAAAAAAAGTACAAGTTAAAGGAAAATAAAAAGTATTAGTACAATAAAGGAGAGTGAAGGCTTCCTCTTACTCCTATAACAAACACGGAAACAACATCAGCAAAGCCTTGAGAAGCAACATATTTAACATGGGATCCCCACAAACTCAGACCATGGATGAAACATAAACAAATGCAACAAAAGACCAAAAAAGTCACCACCACCACAGTCAAGTACCAAGAAATTAATGAATCAGAAGCTACGAAGCCCTCCCCCTTCCATTGTTAGTCCAAAGTAAATACCCTCATCATTACGAACTAAGTCAAGCCCCATGTAAGGAAATTCTTCATTCTTTACCTTTAGCGTTGTTACTTTGTTGCCAATTATTAGATGACCAACCTCTCCCTTCTTTTTTCTTTTTCCTGATTGATTTCTTCTGTAAGAGTTCTTAGCCTTACTCATTTCTTTTAAAACTGCAACAAGGGCTCTTTCACTTGTGCCTTCTTGTCGATAGGCTTGCCTTTGCTCCACTACTTGTAATGCATTTACTAACTCTTAAAGACTCATTTCTGATATATCTTTTTTAGTCTTCTAGAGAGCAATTTTTGTGCTCAAATTTCTCTAGTAAACTTACCAAAACCTTCTCTCATATCTTTAAATCAGGAAAATCTTCTCTCAATAGCCTCACTTGATTCACAATCTTTGAAATTTGATTTGGAAGTCTTTGGCAGTCTCGATTTCCTTCATCTTCAGACTTTCAAATTGTCTTTTAAGATTCAAAATTTGTATTTATCTGGACTTCTCATCACCATGAAATTTAACTTTTAACTTATCTCATGTCTATTTGGCAGTTTGACAAGTTATAATTCTGAAAATTTCTTCACTCACAGCATGAAAAAAACAAGTAAGAGCTTTGTATCATTTTTTCTTTTCTTCATTAAAGAACTTTATCTAATTATGGGATTGTTTTCTAATGGAGTTGGTTACTTATTCCTCTCTCTTACAAATCAAAGGCCATAAGATGAGCCTTCATTTTAACAGCCTATATACCATAATCTTGCCTTGTGAGTATTGGTGTTTTTGCTAGAAAGCTTGAAGCTTCCATTTTCAAACCTCACTAATCTATGTGTTTCACTTACAACCCTTCAAAGATAAAAGGTGAGCTATGATATTAAATGTTGTTAAATGGTATTAAGAGAACTTAGCTTAATCAAGAAACAAAGAACCAGGAGTAGAACAAGAACATGAAAGTTCCAAATGTTGTTAAATGGTATTTTTCACGACCCGAATCCCGAGTCCATGACCGGCAATGTAGGAGCGGTGTCGAAAGGACATCCCACCTACGCTAAGCCTCAAAACAAACATATCAAAAGAATAATTTATTCAAAAATACACAGCATTTCATAATCTTCAGAAATATTATATTATTCAAAACTGATGAAACCAAAAGATAGTTTAAAACTCCTCATCAGTAATTAAGACAAAAACAATAATTCATAATACTCATTACATTGTCAAAATCCAAACTTAATTAAAACAAGGTAATAGTGCAGCGGCTAAGACATCGAATCAAAACTAAAAGAAAAGCCTCGCAAAACAAGCAAGGCATACTGACCAAAACTAAAGAAACAGGAACATTCAACAAAGTCCAACTGCTATCAGAAACTAAGAACCTGAAATAATATTAAGAATAAGGGGTGAGTTCAACCAACTCAGTGAGGAAATAATATTTAATATACATTTTATATATTTTAGATATTAATAGTTTGCAAGATGATTTATCTTAATATACATATACATATACATACTAAACATATTATCATAATGTAGTGGAATACATGTCAGAGATCAGATGACACCCGAAGGTGACCAGATGACACCCGAAGGTGACCACTATGGGATGATTAGTCGCCACAGGCTGATGCCTCTCTCACCAGCTAGGTATACAGAATACTAAATGCACATAGGCTAACTACTCTCCGTTAGCATGGAGTTACTGACAAGTCTTATATCAAGGCATAATAGATATTCACAGAATCATCAAAGAAACGAATATCATATCAAATAGAATTTAGTTCGACATATTGCGAGTGCAAATTCAAGAATAAATGAGTACTCGGAAAATAAAGCAAAATATATAAGTATTCAAGAAATTAACTAGTTGTACCCATCGTATAATTAATATACATATTTATTTATATTATATGCATATTAAAGATTATCCCACTCACCCATAAGAATATAGATTAAAAGGAATATCAGATGAAAGACCCGAAAAACCTATTAAGGATCATTAGGGGAACTTACAATAAATATATGAAATATACTCAAAAGCAACTCAAAACAACACAAATAAAAGATTCCAATGCATAAAAGAAAACCAGGTTTAGTCTCCTAGGTTTAGGGACTAAAATGACAATTATCCAAAACAAGGACCAAACTATAATTTTTTTAAAAGTTCAGAGACTAAAATGTAAATTCCTAAAATTAAGGGACCAAACTAAAAATATTCCAAATCAATTATCAAACTGAGATTCATCATCCTTGAATTCATAATAACACTGTCCAAAATCTCAAAATATATTAGGGGTCAAATTGTAATTTTTCCAAAGTTTAGGGACTAAACTGAAACTTTCACAAATCAAGTACCAAAATAAAATTTGGTCATCTTCAACCTCAAGACCATTATGTCCAGATTTTACAGCAAGGTAAAAATGAATTTCTTAACCCATAAAAATTAATTTAAACAAATCAACTCATAAATCCTTATTTTCAACAACATACTAATTAATCACCTAACATTAAACCTTTAATAATCATAAATCAATCTTAACAATATAAACTTCCAATCCTTATAAACCGCAATCTCTCTTTCTCTTCTTTTTTTTAATCCTTCCATAAACAAATCATAATTAAAAGTAACATGAGAGAGAATCATTTACTTGCTACTTCCACTTTTTTTAAACCCAAAACTCAAGATCAAAAACTGAAATCCTTGGTTTAATAAAGAGAGGGTCACGACGGCTACAAGAATTAGAAGAGAGGAAAGAAATTCTCTTGCAACTCTTCCTTAAATACCTAGGTTAACTTAGGTTGGGTTTGGGCTGATTTGGGATTAGGTTTGGGCCAAAAATTTGGGTCTTACAGTATTTCAAGACCTTAGCTTAATCAAAGAACAAAGAATCAGGAGCGGAACAAGAACGTGGAGGTTATTGCCAACCATCAAAATTTATTTATAGGCAAAATCAAAGATTACAAGATCTTTATCATAAAGAAAAGTAGTCATAACATCCATAATCTCATTTATCTATGGAATTACATTACTACATAGACTTATTCTAGGTCAAACAAATATCTAGCTAAACTTATGCCTAAAAATCAGAACATAAAAAAAAAAAAAAAAAATCATAACTGATATAAAGATATGG